>Ga0208041_1000126_pt1 | contig 98679 bp, 105 predicted proteins | sample AD_SCU002_MetaG_FD_184453 | JGI IMG/M metagenome (GOLD analysis project Ga0208041, IMG submission 184453) | Active sludge microbial communities of municipal wastewater-treating anaerobic digesters from China - AD_SCU002_MetaG (SPAdes) (version 2) | ecosystem: Engineered > Bioreactor > Anaerobic...
ATCAGGAACGGAGTTTTCAGGTTGACGGGCCTGGTTGAACGTTCTGCAAAAAATTTATCAGGAGAAAGGCAGAGCAGTTTCAACTGTCGGAAAAATGAGGTTATCCGGGGGGAAGCGATTTCCTGCAGAGGGGGCATATATTCACCGGTTTTTATAATTTTGGAGTGTTTCAAGGGTAGATCCTACAATAACAGGTCACCTGGTCCGTAATGCGCTGGGGGAGGAGAATCGGGGGGAACTCCAGTACTTGTATGTAGTCGCATGTTGTGTCCAGTGTTACTGAAACATCATAGTAACTTGCAGTGTCACTGATGTCGTCAAAAGCATCTGTTTGGGATTTGCTACACTGGTTATCGAAAGTATGTGATATATGCGGATAATCGAATGGAGGAATCCCTATTAACGGCCAGCTCACTGTAATGTTTATTTCTATATTACACGAAGTAAGGATTTGATTAGGATCGCTAGAGATGCCAATGCATGCCCCGGCATTCCAGTACACTTCAATATAACGTCTTCCACTCAGTCTTTCAAATAATGTTGCCTCAATCATTAATACAGCATTTTTATGCTCGATTGGATTTGAATTTTCACTACATTCTCCAATTGGCACATTCGCCCAGTCACCCCAATTGCTCCAACCACCGCCTCCCATATTCACACCTCCAATAGTCCGTCCCGCATCAGGTATTGGGGGAGTACCCATCCGTTGCAGTAAACAACGCTATCCTCATGCCGGACAATATCCGCCCCCGGATATGCCTGATAGAGCCAGAACCTATTCTGATTATTTCTGTAAGAGAATCCATTGCCCGCTAGAGGCGCACCAACAGGTTTTTTCCGTATGTTTTCGTAAACTCGTCTGAAGTTTCTGCCGGATTGAAACTCAGTTTCAGGCTGATTATAGGGAGGATAAACTGATGGCTGGTAACAGATGACAGATGCACCTTTCGGTTTAATGGGCAACCTTAAGGATCTGTTGCTGCATTCCCCGATGATCGCCAGATCGTAATTCTCTTCCTCAAGTCTTTGGATGAATCGAACATAGTCATACCCGTACCACCTGAGAGCTGGGAAAACATCCCAGAACTCTCCGGGAAAAGCGCCCACGGCAATCGCATTCCTATTACTCTGCGGAAGCGTCATCCTCGGTTCAAACGTATCGAATACCAACGCTTCCGGAAGATGTAAAACACGTTTTTCGTCCAGACAGGGGCTGTCCAGAGGCTCGGGTACACCGGTAACCACTTCCAGGACATTCTTCTCCTGAAGATTTCTGTTACGAGCCTCTTCCCAGAACGTAATAATGTCGGGATCAGGAGCATAAGATCTAATGAGATTGCTGACGCACTCCGTCCATTTGCCAAGCCAATCGTAGGGAATGATCTCGTTATAATTTGAGAAAAGATCGAGGTATGCTGCCCCGATGGGAGAATAAGCCGTTGAAATCCCAATGATATAAACATCGAACCCTCTTGGCAACCATCGTTCAAGTGCACTTCGACTTTTTACCGCTTCAAGCGGGAGGCTATACTGGTAGCATCCCTCCTTCAAGTACAACCCGACATCCGATTGGCCTTTGATTCTTTGTAAACATGCCACCTTTTTGCCCTGCGCTCTATAATAGCGTTCAAGTGCCAGCAAAAGCGCAATTTTTCCCTGATCGCAATACGAAGCCATTACATACACTTCACTCATACTTCAACCTCCGGCAACAGGTTTCAAACTGGTTTCTGCACCTCTCGCGCCCGATGGCATCCCGGAGCAGCACATCATCGATTTTTTGTGGGAATCGCCCGAGAACACGCTGATTTCGTGAACAGTCCCAATACGTACCATCCGGAAGGACGGAAAGCCCCAGTATCCCTGCAATACAGCCCTTTTCCAGGCAGGTCATGGGACAGAGGACCCCCTTCTGCTCCACCCGTTCCTTGACCCGCTGCCTCTCCGACAGCCAGTCTGAATACGACAAGGGATCTAACCCATTTTCGTGAATCGGGTGATAGAGATTGAAGTTGAGCAGGTAAGACCCTGTTTCGATACAGAGATTTATGATATGATCGATGCACTTCAGGTTCTGTTTGTTGGCGGTAAATGAGATGCTGTGGCGAATGTTGTTCTCGTCCAGTAGCCGCAGCGCTCTCACCGCTTTCTCATAACTTCCTTCACCACGGATGAAATCGTGAACGCGATTGTCTCCGTCGATGCTGATCTGAATTCCGTCATTTCTTCGGAACAGACCAATGTATTGTGGGACAAGGATCCCGTTTGAACTCAGGGCAACATACCCATTCAAACCTCGTACAATGCTGCAGACTTCCCCAAACTGCGGATGCAGAAGAGGCTCCCCGCCGCTCAAAATGATCGTACTCTGCGGAAGAGGAAGATCTGCCTGCAAGAAGTCGGTACTTACCGCTCTTATCATCTCCAGCGGCATCGAGGTATTTCCTTTGTGAAGATAGCAATGCCTGCACGCCAGCTGGCAGTGATCGACGATATGGAGATCAAGGAAGTTCGCCGGCATTCATACCACTATCCTGTTCGGCACATTTTTTCCATTGCAATATCGCATCACGCGAGATTTCGTAATACTTAACTTGATAATCTTAATCATGTTTGTGATTATTTTGAAATTACTTAACATTTTCCCTTTGAGAATACGTTCAAAGCCCATCAGATTATGCGCACCTCCGGTTTGATGGCCCCCTACTCCAGCGCACAACGCTCTGCCCCTCTCATCGACCTCCACCCCGCCCCGCAGGGGGCGGGGGCAGGCATGGCGATATGCGGGGGTTCGTTACGCGACTGGTCAGAGGGCGGGAGCGTGAGCACCGTGAGGTGAGAAGAACCGGTAGTGCTCCAGCATAGAACTGATAGTCGATCTCGGCGAATTCGACCGAAAATTTCCATTATCGGGCCCTGATAAAGCCCTATTCCGGCTTTCGTTCTTTCCTGACGAGATTGGTGCCGGACCCGGCCTGTCCCTGAGTTCGACCTTTTCTCGCAAGCATGTCCTCATGCCGTGGACCGTGGTAGCCAGCGCATCTGACGATGCTCGAACTCCCGCCGTCCCGCCGGTCGTTTATCGCCATGGGGGTGGGGCTGACGGGGAGTGCGATGCTCCGGAGGAGCGGAGCATGAGAAGCCATCAGGCTTTGAGGGGGTCTTCCCCTCCCCTGTCTCGCGCAACCATCCGCACCTCCCATCAACCCCACCCCACCCGCGCTTCGCGCTCCTCCCCCGCCCCTTAAGGGGCGGGGGCAGTCATGGCGATATGCGACTGGCCGAAGGGTGCGACGGACGGAACGTCAGGAGCTTGAGCACCGAAGGTGCGGGGCAGGAGCAGGAGAAGACCGAAGGTCTTGGACTAGCGACGTTCCGGTAGGAACGACTGTCCGCAGGACAGGAGTTTGAGAAGCCATCAGGCTTCGAGGAACGGAGCTCGAGCACTGGAGGTACGTAGCCCAATGGAAAGCCGTGCCCCGATTGCATGCAAGCGGGAACACCCGAATGGGATCTCAGATGACCAGTTGTTTCGTAGGGCACTACCGAAGAACAGGAGCAGGAGCATCGTCAGGTGCGCAGTAGGATGCTCCTCTGGAAGTGTCCTTCGAGCACCGTCAGGTGCGCGTCCGGTGAACCGTCGTGTCCGGGAGTTGCTATCGCCAGGAACAGGCGGGGAAGGGGTTTGACAAATCCGGTTTTTTCGTATCGGTTGGTTCCCGGGGCACCACCCGGCATCGGGGAAGCCGGGATCGGCCGGACAGAGAAAATCAGGGACGGTGACATCGCTGGGGACCTAAGTATTACAAATATTTAATATTATATTACTTAATCTTAAGAATAGTAAATTATATATCACTCGCCGTTCTATCTCTGCCTGGCGGGCGGTGGCAGAATCGCCGAAAAGCCATGGCCACCTCACCGGGCTTCCGGGGTTCATCGTCACCGCCTGCCGAATCGCCCTGCACGGCCGGCGGGGCAGAGGTGACTGACTATGAAGAAATGCATTCGATCCGAGAAAGGCGAGATCTTCCTTGACACCGACCGTGATGCCTGGCTCTACCTCGCCCCGCGGGGCGGTGACGCAGGCGGGGCGTTCGCGCGCGGAAAGGACCTCTATCTGCACGAGCAGGAGGGGCTGCCCGATGCCTACTACATCCACTCCTGGTCGATGGATCCCGGCGAGGAAGAACTGCTTCAGACCATCACACTCCTCTCCGCCGAAGAGTTCCTGGAACTGCGGGGGCTCGTGCTGAACGTGTATCCGGAGCAGAGGGGGAGCCAGGTGCTGCGGTCCTACGGCTACGGCATCGCGGAAGAGTTCTGAGACCTCACGTTACCGGGCGGGGGCAGGGCCGCCCACGCCCGGACTGTGCCCGTATTTTGTTACAAAATAGGAATTCTTTAACATTAATTGCATCATATTCTAAAATATGTCATATTCAGCACGGAGGAACGTACTTCCGTTCACCGCCATCGTCGGCCAGGAGACGATGAAGCGTGCACTCCTTCTCAACGCCGTCAACCCGGGCATCGGCGGCGTGCTCATCCGCGGCGAGAAAGGGACCGCAAAGTCCACTGCGGTCAGGGCGCTTGCCGACGTGCTTCCCGAGATCGATGCGGTCCGGGGCTGCCCGTATAACTGTGATCCCAACGGCGGCCTGTGTACTGCCTGCGCCGGGAAGAAGGCCGCAGGCGAGGACCTGGACGTCGAGCGGCGCCGGGTCCGCGTCGTCGATCTCCCGATTGGAGCGACCGAAGACCGGGTGGTGGGCACCGTCGACGTGGAGCGGGCGATCCGTGAAGGGAGGGTAGCCATCGATCCGGGTATCCTCGCGGCGGTCAACCGCGGGATCCTCTACATCGACGAGGTCAACCTGCTCGACGACCACGTTGCCGATGTCCTCCTCGATGCTGCCGCCATGGGCGTCAACGTGGTGGAGCGGGAAGGCATATCGTTCTCCCATCCTGCCCGGTTCATCCTGGTCGGCACCATGAACCCGGAAGAGGGGGAACTGCGGCCGCAGTTGCTCGACCGGTTCGGGCTGCAGGTGACCGTGGAAGGGATCGAGGACCCTGCCCAGCGTGTGGCGGTCATCAGGGCCGCCGAGACGTTCGAGCGCGATCCCGGAGGGTGCCGGCAGGAATACGGCGCGGCGCAGGAAGAGTTGCGCGAGGAGATCGTCGCTGCACGGATGCTGCTCCCCTCCGTCACGGTCGACGACGCCCTCCTGGATGCGGTGGTGAAGGCATGCATCCGGCTCGGGGTCAGGACCCACCGCGCCGACATCGCCGTCGTCCGCACGGCAAAGACGATCGCCGCTCTCGAAAAGCGGACGGTCGTCACCCGTGACGACGTCCGGGAAGCCATGGAGCTCGCGCTTCCGCACCGGATGCGCCGGAAACCGTTCGAGGAGCCGAAGATCGACCCGGAGGAGCTCGACAGATCCCTGGAGAACGCCGGGGAGGGGCACGACCACGCTCCCCGGGACGACGGGGGCGGCGCGGCCGGTGACGGACCCTCCGGTGGGCATGATGGAGAGCCGCCCCCCTCCGGCGGGAGTGCAGCGCACGAAACTGTCCTTCCTGTCGGAGACCCGGTCGACGTCGAAAAGCTAAGCCTGCCGGGGCGGCGGGAAACCCGGGAGCGGCAGAGGGCTTCCGGGAGGCGGTTCAAGACGGTTTCAGCGGGAAACGCGGGAAAATATGTTTCTGCGCGGTATCCTGCCGGCACCGGTGATGTCGCGCTCGATGCCACACTCCGGGCCGCCGCCCCGCACCAGGCAGTGCGCGACCGGAAGGGGATGGCGGTCGCTGTCAGCGAGCAGGATCTCCGCGAGCGGGTCCGGGTGGGGAAGGTTTCCGTCGCGTGCGTCTTCGTGGTCGATGCCAGTGGTTCGATGGGAGCCATGATGCGGATGGAATCGGCCAAGGGCGCGGTCCTTTCGATGCTGGTGGACTCCTACCGGCACCGCGACCGGATCGGCCTTGTGGCGTTCCGGGGAACCAGCGCCGAGATCCTCCTCCCGCTCTGCTCGAGCGTCGATCTCGCGCAGAAACAGCTGGAGGATCTCCCGACCGGCGGAAAGACGCCGCTTTGTGCCGGCCTGATGAAAGGCATGGAGGTCCTCCTGCAGGAGCGACGGAAGAACGGCGAGGTGATCCCGATGATGGTCGTCGTATCCGACGGTCGGGCGAACGTTCCTCTCGCGGGAGATGTACGTCAGGAGATTGTCGGTATCGCCGAGGAAATCCGGTCGTACGGCATCCGTACGGTGGTCATCGATACCGAGGAGATGGGGAACTCTTTCCTGGAGTTCCGGCTCGGCTACTGCAGGGCCATTGCGGAACATGCCGACGGCGGCTACTACCCGATTGGCGATCTCTCTGCCGGGCTCCTGCACGGAATCACAGCGACCGAGCGGGATGCGGCGGCGCACCCTGCCTGAGATCCCTTTACCGGCAGAGCGGCGCGAGTTTCTCGATCAGCCGCTCCACCTGCCGGACCGCCGTCCCGATGTAGGCGTCCGGGTCGAGGAGGGCGTCGAGCTCCTCGCGGGTGACGAACGCCGTGACCTCCGGCCGCCCGGCGAGCACCTCAGCGAGGTCGCGGTCTTCGTCGAGGGCCTGCATGCTCGCCGTCCGCATCACTTCGTGGGCCTCCTGCCGGCTCATGCCCCGCTTCGTCAGTTCGATCATCACCGACTCGGCGAGGTTCACGCCGCGGAGCATCATCAGGTTCTTTCGGATGTTCTTCTTGTTGAACTCGAGGCCATCCATCACGCCGATCATCACCTTGAGGATATGGTCGGTCAGCACCGACGCCTCGGGGAAGAGCACCCGCTCGGGGGATGAGTTCGTCAGGTCGCGCTCGTCCCAGAGGACGTTGTTCTGCAAGGCGGGTTCGACCGCGGACCGGACGATCCGGGCAAGCCCGCAGACCTGCTCGCTCTTGATCGGGTTCCGCTTGTGGGGCATCGTGCTTGAGCCCACCTGCTTCTTCCCGAACGCCTCGGCGAGTTCCCCGATCTCCGAGCGCTGCATCAGCCGGATCTCAAGCCCGATCTTATCGAGTGTTGTCGCGACGTTTGCGAGGAACATGAAGTACTCCGCGTAGCGGTCCCGCGATACGATCTGGTTTGAGACGTCCACGGACCGGATCCCGAGAAACTCCATCATCGTCGCCTGGATTTCGATGCCGTTATCCCCGAGCGCTGCCTGGGTCCCCACCGCTCCCGTGAGCTGCCCGACGACGACCCGTGAGCGCATCTGGCGGAGCCGCTCGATGTGGCGGGAGACTTCGCTCGCCCAGATCGCGAACCGGAGGCCGTAAGTGGTCGGGACGCCGATCTGCCCGTGAGTGCGGCCGGCACAGACCAGGGTCTTCGTCTCGGCGCTCCGGGTGAGGAGCACGCAGAGGAGTTTGCCCAGTTTCTCCTCGATGAGCGCGAGGCTGTCGCGGAGCTGCAGGGCCGTCGCGGTATCCAGGATATCGTTTGAGGTCGCGCCATAGTGGATCCATCTGCCCGCGTCGCCGCAGACCTCGGTGACGGCCTTGACGATCGCCATCATGTCGTGGTTGATCTCGGCCTCGATCTCCTTCGCCCGCTCAAGGCGTGCCTTCGGTGCAGAAGCCGCGATAGTCTCCGCATCCTCGCGGGGGATCATCCCGTGCGCCGCCTCGGCACGGGCCAGCGCCACTTCGGCCATGACGATCGCCCGGAAGCGGTTCTCCTCGTTCCAGACGGCACGCATCTCCGGGGTGCCGTACCGGTAGTCGATGGGATGGATTGCCATAGTAGAGAAGTGTTGGCATTCTCGCTACAAAAAAGGGTTGCCGGAAGGCTGCTCTCCACTCCCCGGGAAGCAGACTGTCGCCCCGGTTCTATCGCTATGGAGGCCTATTCCGTAGCGATAGTGGGAGTTGTCCGGTGGAGAGTCTCCGGACCGCCGGCAATGGGGGGCTCTCCCGGAAGCCCGAAAGATACTAGTCACGATCTCCCTAATGATCTTGTCGGGAGATCTCCCGACCGACAACCGATCCCGGTGAACTCCGTGAGGTCCGGAGGATAGCATTCATGAGCGAGTATCAGGATATATTCGGTAGAATTGTCAGCCTTCTTGAGAAGCGATCGCCGCAGGGCCTCTCCATCTCCGCAATCTCCCGCGAACTCGGGATGAACCGGGCTACCGTCGCCAAGTACCTCGAGATGCTCCAGTCGAGCGGGGACGTGAGCATGCAGCGGTTCGGAAGATCGAAGCTGTACACCCCGGCGCAGCGGGTCCCGCTCTCGGAACTCTTTGACCGCCTCTCAAACGCGATCGTCATCCTGGACGCCGACCTCCAGATCCTCATGGTGAATACGAGTTTCATCAGGACTCTCGGCATCCACCGCGGGAGAAACATCCTCGGCGCCTCCCTCTTCGACCTGAACCTCCGTATCTTCTCGGACCCGACCATCATGCGGAATATCGAGAGGGTCCGGCAGTCCGGCACCTACCTCTCCGAGATGCAGTACATCGAGGACAGCACGAACCACATCTATCACATCGAGTTTGCCCCGACGGTCTCCCATGTGGGGAAGCCGGGGATCCTGATCAGCCTGCAGGATATCACGGCGTGGAAGAACACCGAAGCCGCCCTGAAGTACTCGGAGAAGATGATCCGGACGATCTTCGAGAGGGTTCCCAGCGGGATCATCCTTTTTACGGCCGATGGGACCGTTCTCAACGCAAATCGTGCGTCCCTGGGGATCCTCGGCCTGAACGGGGTTCAGGAACTGGCGGAAGGAAATATCTTCGATATCTCCTGCTATAAAGGGAAGATCCTCGAGTTGATCCGGCAGGGAAAAGTCGCCGAGACGGAACTCGCCTGCGATTTCGACCGCCTGAAACGGGATCAGCGGATTCCGAGCACCCGGTCGGGCGTCGCTTACTTCGACGTGGTCTTCACCCCGATCACTCCAGACGGCGGGGTGACCTCACACGAGTTCGCCATCCTCTTCAGGGATATCACCACTGAGCGGCTGGCCCGGAAGGAGCTGGCCTTCAAGGAGACGCGCTACCGGTCGTTCTTCGAGAAGGCCTGCAACGGCGTCCTGATCTACGAGCCGATTGAGGGAGGAAACGAGTACATCATCAAAGACGTTAACGGGGTAACAGCAGCCCTCCTGCGGATGAACAAAGAAGACCTCGTCGGGAGGAAACTCTTCGAGGAATTCCCCGATCTCCCGAACCCGTACGTGCACGATCTCCTGTATCGCGTTCTGACCACCGAAAAGCCGGAGTTTGTTACACCGCTCAAATACCGGAACCGCGAGGACTTTCCCTGGATCTCCCATTATGTCTTCAAACTACCTTCCGGAGAGATCGCGTCTTTTATGATCGACGTATCGGATGCTGTCCGTAAGGAGGCTGAAGCGCCGTTCCAGGCGTGCAATGCTCGTGTAACGCGAGAGAATGACTTTTCTGGAATTAGTATATAAAACATTCTCTTATTGTTGAACACAGCCCCCCTCCTGCCCTCCGGGTGTAACCCCCCGCTCCCCGCGTGTCCTGGGGATTGTCGGGCTATTCGTGCTGGAATCCCAACGATTCTCCTGATAATTTGACGATCCCCCGGTGGTATGATCCAAGATGAATCGCGGGGCAGGCCAATATCTCCGATCGCCGTCCGGGCATTGTTGAACATTAAACGATATCTATATAGTCAGTCGCAAACATTATTCTTTCTGCGGAGAACTAGTCCGCACACCACAACAGGATCGGAAGAGAACCTTCAATGGGGTAGGATGGCCGTGATCCACCACAGATAAGTGGGATTAGATGTGTGGACCTCAGCTGCCGTACCAGTGCTCTCGTTGGAACTGGTAGCGTATCAAGATTTGGGTAGGCCTGCCCCTGGATAGGTGACTTTGCCGATCATCAGGAGACCAGTACCATGAAGACACAGATGGGTTACTTTGCATCTATTGAGCAGTACCGCCCCATGGATGCGCTTGAACAGGCAGTCAGAGCAGAAAATGTCGGTTTCGATTCTATCTGGGTAGACGACCACTTCCACCCCTGGTATCACACCAATGCACAGACGGGGCAGGCCTGGGCCTGGATGGGTGCAGCACTCCAGGCCACCAAGAAGGCGTTCTTCTCGACGTGCATCACCTGCCCGATCATGCGGTACAACCCGGGAGTCGTCGCACAGACGTTCGCCACCCTCCGGCAGATGTACCCCGGTCGTGTGGGCATTGCCGTGGGCGCCGGCGAGGCGTTGAACGAGGTGCCGGTCACCGGCGAGTGGCCGAGCGTACCGGTGCGGCAGGACATGACCGTCGAGGCCGTCGAAGTGATGCAGAAACTCTGGGAGAGCAAGGAGCCCGTCTCCTTCAAGGGCAAGTATTACACCTTCGACAAGGCGTTTCTGTACACCAAGCCCGACGACAAGGTTCCGCTCTACTTCAGCGGAATGGGTCCGAAGGGAGCACAGCTGGCAGGGAAGCACGCCGACCACCTCATGACGGTGTCTGCGCCGCCCTCCGTGCTGAAGAATGTCACCATCCCGAACTTCGAGAAAGGCGCCCGCGAGGCCGGGAAGGACCCGAGCAAGATGGAGCACGCCATGCTCGTCTGGTACTCGGTCGACGCCGACTATGACAAAGCCATTGAGGCACTGCGCTTCTGGGCCGGCTGCCTGGTTCCCGCCATGTTCAAATACAAGGTCTCCGATGCAAAGGAGGTCGAACTCCATGCAAACCTTGTCGGACATGACATGATGAAGGACAACTTCATGGTCGCAACCGACGCCGAAGGGATGATCAAGGAGATCGAGCGGTTCAAGGCTGCAGGCATCAACCACTTCTGTCTCGGCAACTCGAGCCCGAACGTGAACCTCGGCATCGATATCTTCAAGGAGATCATCCCCGCCGTCACGGAATGAACCGGGCTTGCCCGGTCCATCCCGATCTATGGGAGAAACGATGGAAAACCAGAACATTGCCCGGCTCATGGAGGAGGGTGCCGCCTTCTTCCCTGCAGAGAAAGCGGGCAGGCGACCCGTGTGGTACTCGAACCCGGCATGGACCGGTGTCGCCCTGGCGGATCTCGCGCCGGGAGCGGACACGAAGGGGTCGTTCTCTTCCCATCTCGTCAGGGTGCGTAAGGACTGTGAGGTTCCTGACCACCTTCACGAGAGCCAGTGGGAGTGGAACGCCATCCTCGCCGGGCACGGGAAGATGATCCTCGATGGGAGAGAGATACTCTTCAAGCCCGGGGACACCTTCACCACGCCGCCCGGCGTCCGTCACACCGTCATCGCCGACAAGGAGGATCTCGCACTGCTGGCAGTATTTGTTACCGGCCCGAAGTGATGGCAGGGGTTTCCCGGCCTCATTCTTCCCGATATCACACCTCCGTGTCCGGTGCCCCCGGGTACGGGGATTTCCGCCCCGTTATCACACATCTCCCTGCTGAAAAAATCGGCATCTCCACCTTATAAGCCGATGGAACCCACCCGGGGGCACCTTCAATATCCGCCTCATCTTTTTTAAGTAAAGGAGCATTACCCCCCGCGACGGCGTTCATCGAGACGATCGTTGTCGGATAGTCGGGAATGTCGGAGTTTGAGTATATACTGAACTTTGCGCAGAATCATGAACGGGCGGATGCCTGCCTGCCGGGCACCACGACGACGTCGATCCGGGTGGCCGTCTGTCGGCGTATCCATGGCCCGGCCCCGGTGAGTTCGACGCACTCATGCTCCTTCGTGCAGTCGACGACCCGGATCGAGAGTTCTCCACAGGTTTTCCTGTTGCGCCTTCACCGTCCCGGGCAATGCGGGTCCGGACAGTATGATTGCGCCGGAACCGTTGCGTTGTCCCGGCGCGGCGCCGTCACTCCCCTCGCCGGGCGCACTCCTCAACGAGCCGGGCGGCAAGATCGCGCACCGCCGCCCGCGCCGGGCTGTTCTGCGGGATCCCGACGATCGGCGTCCCGGCAAGATCCGCCTCCCCTATGCCCGGGTCCTCCGGGATACGGGCGATGAGGGGGAGATCGCTCTCGATAGTGTCGTCGCCCCGGTCACGGTTGACGACGAGGAAGATCCTCTCCCGCGAGAGGCCGAGCGACTCCGCGAGGTCCCGGATGCGGCCGGCGGTCCGCATCCCGCGGGCCCCGGGATCGCTCACGATCAGGAGGACCTTCGGGCTCTGGATCGTCCCCCGGGCGATATGCTCCATCCCGGCCTCGGAATCCACGACGACGAGCCGGTAACCACGCTCAAGCGTCTCGATGCACTCGGTGAGGAGGGCGTTCGGGAAACAGTAGCACCCCGACCCCTCCGGCCGGCCCATGGCAAGGAGGTCGTAGCCCTCCGCCTCCGCGAGCGCCCGGCGGAACCGGTATCTGACATATCCAGTCCGGTCCATGCCCGGGGGGATGGACCGGGTGAAGGCCTCCTCCCGCATGCTCCCGAGCGTCTCGGTGAGGGCGATCCCGAGAGCCTCGTGGAGGTTCGCGTTCGGGTCGGCGTCCACGGCGAGGATCGGCCGCTCTCCGGCCGCGATCAGCGCGTCGATCAGGAGCGACGCGATCGTCGTCTTCCCGGTCCCGCCCTTGCCGGATATGACGACGGTGCAGGGCCGGATCATGGTTCCTCACCCCGCAGGCGGCGGGAGAGCGACGCGGTCGCCGCCATGATCGCGACGGCCTCTCTCTCGGAGGCGTTCCGGATCCCGCAGGTCGGCGTGATGAGGGACTGGCGATCGAAGAGGTCGGGGTCGATCGTCTCCGTCGCACGGGCGCGGATATCCTGGAACCGGGAGAAGAACGAATTGGGATTCTCCGCCGCAAAGACGCTGTAATCCGCGGGAACGATCCCCCAGGCCACCACGCCTCCCCTCTCCATATAGCGGGCGATATCGTCGGCGTAGAGGAGAAACTCGCGGGCGTAGGTCCAGGCGTCGATCGAGACCACGGCCGGCGCAAGGCCGAGGACGAACCCCCAGTCGGTGTTGGCGCAGCAGTGGATCCCGATCCCCCCGTCGAGGAGGGCGGCGATATCCTCGATGGCGGAGGCCGCCACCCCGGCGTCCACCGGGACGACCGACGAGCCGAGCGACGCAAGGTAGGGCTCGCTCAGCACGACGAGGGTCGCGCGTGCGCCCATCCGCTCCCGCATCGCCGTCTCGCACCACCGGGCCCGCAGGCCGAGGAGTTTCCCGAGCAGGTCGGCGTACTCCGGGTCGTAGAGGATGGGCCGGCGCGTTTCGTCCACCACCTGCATCCCGAAGGTCACCGGGCCGGTCACCTGGCACTTGACGAGGAGTGCGTCCGAGAGGTCGCGGGTCATCATCGCGTGGAACCCCGACCCGTATGCCTCGCCGACCCGGTAGGGCTCTGCGTTCCGTTCAAGGTAGTCGAGCAGGACCCGCTCCATCGCCTCCGAGGGATCGGCGCTCCGATCGACCACGAGTCTCGCGTCCCGGACCACCCCGCCGGGGAGGTGTTCGGCGTCGGCAAAGACGATCGCCTCGAGAAGTCCCCGGTTCGGCAGGGTGGGGACGTAGGGGATCCGGGGGAAGGCCGCGAGCACCGCCCGGCACGCCGCGTCGGGATCGCGGTGAGGGAGGGCCCCCACGCCGGTCGCGAGGAGATCCGGGGACGGGATCATGCCTGCCATGACCTCACCCCCTGCCTCGCCCGGCACGCCTCAAGCGTCTGCTGCACGTGCGGGAAGAGCGCAAAGTCGGTGTGCGGCAGGAAACAGCTCGACGTATACCGGTCCATGAACGACGGGTCCGCGTTCAGTTCGATGTAGGTGATCCGCCGGGCGAGCCCGTCGAGCTCCTTCCTTCGCCTGCGGTCGACGAGGGCGATGTTCGCGCCGGTGATCGCCCCGTTCCCGATGTTTCCGACACGTTCCGGTGGGGTTTCCGGAATCAGACCGATGGTGACGGCGTTCTCCTTGTTGAGGTAGTTCCCGAACGCTCCCGAGAAGCAGACCCTGCCGATATCGGTGGGCGCAAGGCCTGCTGCGTCGAGGAGCGTCATGCAGGCGGCGTGGATTGCCGCCTTGCTCATGATCAGGTTCTTGATGTCGTTCTCGGTGATGACGATATCCTTCCCGATCGACGTTTCCTCTTTCCAGGCCACGACGAACTCCGGGTAATACTGCCCCTTCCGGACCCGGGGATGGTCAAGCTCCAGGTTGATCCCTCCCGTCCGGTCGATGACGCAGGCGCGGAAGAGCTCCGCGAGCAGGTCGATGAGGCCCGAGCCGCAGATTCCCCGCGGCCGGACGCCGTTGATCGTCGAGAACGACGGCGCGAGGGTATCGGGGTCGATCCGGACCCGCTCGATCGCGCCCGGGTTTGCCCGCATCCCGAAGAGCACTTCCCCGCCCTCCAGGGCCGGCCCGGCCGCGCCCGCGCAGGAGAGCATCCAGTCGCTGTTGCCGAGCACGGCCTCGAAGTTCGTGCCGATGTCCACCATGAGCGTGGCCTCCTCGCGCTCGGCCATCCCGGTGGCCAGGATATCGGCGATGATGTCGCCGCCGATGAAGTTCGAGACCGCCGGGAAGGTGTAGACCCCGGCGTTTGGGTGGGCCGCGATGCCGATCCGCCCGGCGGCCGTCGAGAGCATCCGGCGCACGACCGGGACGTAGGGTTCCGCGATCATGTAGCCGGGGTCGATCCCGAGGAGGAGGTGGGTCATCACCGTGTTCCCGGCGATCATCACCTCAAAGATCTCCTCGCGGTCGATCCCCGCGGCATCGGCGGCGGTCGTCAGGGCCTCGTTGATGCTCTCCGCCGCAAGTTGCTGCAGTCGGGTAAGGCCGCTTCTGCGGGAGAAGTTCACCCGCGAGAGGATATCCTCGCCGCAGGAGATCTGGCGGTTGTAGTTCGATGCCGTAGCAAGGATCCGCCCGTCGACGAGACTCCAGAGGTAGGCCACGATCGTGGTCGTCCCGAGATCCACCGCCACCCCGTAGAGCCTCCCCGTGGTGTCGCCCTCGTCCACGCTGCTCAGGCGGTAGCCGCCGGGGACCAGGGCGACCGTGGCGGTCACGTGCCACCCGCTCCGGCGGAGCACCTGCGGGAGGTAGCAGAGGACGCCGAGCGGCGCGTAGACCCTGTTCGGGGGCGGCCCGCTCTGCCGTTCGACCCCTTCGAGCAGGCGGGCGAGGTCGGGGGTCGTGTCCTCAAGGGACGGCGGTTCGAGGCGGACCTCATACTTCCTGACGGTGGGGTTGAGCGGGATCTCCTTCATGCCCGGGACCTCGACGAGGATCTTTTGCTCCTCGATGAGCGACCCGGCCGGGACCTCGACCTGGACGTCGCCGGCGACGGTCGCCTGGCAGGCAAGGCATGCCCCACGGGCGATCTCCTCGTCCGAGAAGAACCGGCGGTACTTCTCGCGGTCGAACGATACCGTGCCGTCTTTTACGTAGACCTGGCACTTCCCGCACTTACCCTCTCCGCCGCAGACCACGTTCATGGAGAGGCCGGCAGCGCGGGCCGCGTCGAGGAGGGTTGCCCCCTCCGGCACGGTCGCCTTCCGGTAGCCGGGGAGGAACGTCACGGTCGGCATCAGGCCTTCCACTCCTTCTCCAGGTATCCGGGAAGATCGGCCGCATCCCGGGGGCCGACCAGCACCTTCCAGCCGGTCGCGTCCTCGATCTTCCCGGAGAGCGGGGCTGCGTAACCGGGGATGACGAGCAGCCGGTGGTCCACCAGGTCCGCGACGCCGAACTTCTTAAGCGAGTCGGCGACGAGGGTCTCGGTCAGTTTCCCGCCGGCGACGGCCGTGAGGACCGAGAGCCCTTCCGTGTCCGCGATGAAGAGGTAGCAGGGTATCCGGGACGCTTCGAGATAGCCGAGCAGCGTGAAGTAGGTGAGCGAGAAGTTCACCGTGAGGAGGATCGGGGCGTCCGGTCCGGGCTCATTGATCGGGTAGATGCCCGGCGTCACCTGGATGGGCTTCTGCGGGTCGGTGTAGATGTTCTGCCGCAGGGTGAGCGCCGCCTCGCGCGAGGCGGAGGCGAGCGGGGGGGTGACGATGATCCCCGCGTACTTCAGGATACCCGCCGCAAGGGCCGCATCGGTCTTTCCGAAGGCTCCGGCGTCGAGGTAGAGGGGATACCCGAGCGCCGGTTCGGTCCGCCCGATAGCGGATCTCCGGATCTCCGTTGCAGTGGCGATGAAGCCGGCGAGCGACGACGGTGCGGGGTCGAGCACGAGGTCCGGGGTCCCTGCCTCCGCGCACTTCCCGGCGAGGCTGGCGAGTTCGGCGGGACCGGCGGCCCGGACGGCGAGAGGACACCCGTAGCGCTTCGTGAGGGCAGCGAGGCCCTCCCAATTCTCTTCGGTCGCGGCGTGGACCAGCGGCCGGTAGTGTCCCGCGACCGCGAGGCCCGCCTCAAAGGCTGCGGGGTCGCTGGCGATCAGCACCAGGGGGAGGGTGCTCCCGCCCCCGGCGAGCGCCACGGTCGCTGCGAACCGTTCGGGACGGTTGCTCTCGTACTTCACCGCCACCCCATTCACGACGAGGTCCTGCCCCACCCGCTGGACGACGGTCTCTTTCACCGTCTCCACGACGGAGCGCACCTCGTCCTCCGGCCAGGTATCGGAGACCTGCACCATGATGCCGGGCGGGTGGTAGAAGGTCTTCTCGTGCCGGAAGAGAACAAACTCCTCGCCGACCGCGATCGACCGCTCGCCTGCGCCGATGGTGACGAGCCGGACCGGCGGCCGGGTCACCCCGCCGAGGAGGCTCTTCGTGTCGGGGTCGAGGTCCGGGCAGGCCTCGACCTCCGCCTTTCCGACGGCGAGTTTCATGGCGAAGGCAAGGCAGGTGGGGTACCCGCACTTCTTGCAGTTCGTCTTCGGGAGGTGCTTGTAGATGTCGAGCGCTTTCATCGCCATGCTTCAGCCCTCCAGGGCCGCCTTCAGCCTCTCCACGGTCAGCGGGTGGCGGACGCAGACGATCGACGCGCCGGCGACAATGGCGGCGTAGGCGGTGTAGAACTCCCAGGCAACCGCCATCGCCTCCTGATCCGCCGGTGCGGCCTCTCGCACCTCCCGGACCGAGAGGGTGTCGGTGGGGGCGCAGATCATCGGCATCGCGAGGTCCGCATCGCCGGAGAGGGCGGCGAGCCTGATCCGCTCCATCACCGAGTAGGAGTACTCGAACCCGTAGCCGAGCGCCCCCGCGTAGGGGTCGATCACGATCCGGTCCTGCGGCACGCCGGTCTCGCGGAGGAGGATGTTCAGTTGCTTCGCCAGGTTGACGTCGATCGGCGACTGGGCGATCACCGCGTGACCGTATGCCAGCGCCGCCGCCGCGACGCTCCGGTAGCGGTCGGCCTCTGCGGTTCCGAGGAGGAGCCGCTCGCCCTCACCCGCCTCCCCGCAGCGGCGGAAGACCTCGCTGTCGAGTTCCGGTTCGTTGCTCCCCTCGACAATCAGGGGCCGGGCCGTCGCCGCGAGCACCTCCTCCGTCGTCGCGGCGATCGCGTCGAACGCATCGAATCCGCGCTGTTTCGTGCTCGTGAAGTTCAGCCGCACCAGGTCTGCGCCGTAGGTGCGCTCTGCGGCCCGCGCCCACTCAGCGGTGTCGTTCGCGAGGTCGCCCACGTAGTCGCGGACGACCGGCGGCCAGAACCGGGGGTCGTCGCAGATCTCAAGCGCCACCAGAGGCCGTCCGGCCCCGTCTCCGGAGAACGGGAGATCCCGCTCGCCCCCGATCACGTAGGAGACCTCCCTGGTTCCCCCTTCCTCCCGCGTGGCGCCGAGACGCACCTCGCGGATCGTCAATCCCTCGTCACTCTGCTCTGTCACGCACCATCCCTCCTAGATCAGCGACCTCATCGCGAGTGCGGGATGATCGACGCGCTCGAGAAACGCGACGAGGTCCTCGATCGTCGGCGCCGAGACCTCGTCCGCGATCTTCGCAAAGAGGTCCGGCATCCCCAGTGCAGCAAGTTTCTCCCGCAGCCGGTCTCCGAGTTCCTCTTTTAAGGAGGCCGGCATCCAGACCACCCGCGTAATACCGTTCTCGGCCTGGAGGAACCTGTCGCTCAGGATATAGTTCTTTGAGATGCCGATGAACCCCGGCGTCTGCGCGCCGCCCCCGATCGTCCCCGCGAGCGTCGAGAAGGTCATCCCGAGCGGGGTCTCCCCCGTGAAGTCGCGGCTGACGACGAGAATCCCGTTCACCTCCGGCACGATGGCCGCGATGCACTCGAAGCACCCGCAGGCGGTCATCGGGTTCTCGATCATGCTGTAGAGGGAGATCCGGTCGACCTCACCGTGGGATGCCTTCTTTACGAACCGGTTCACCCCCGCAAACTCACCGCAGACGGCATCGACCGTCTCCCCCTTCGGGACCGGCTGGTTCGCCCCGGCGGGAGCGATCTCGTGGGCAACCCGGGCGTCGAGCCAGGTGATTGCCCCGCAGAGCGCCGGCCGTTCCGGCGTGATGACGCAGACATGGTTCGGGGCGAACGTCTGGCAGAGGGTGCAGGAGTAGAAGGTCTCCACATCCTCATCCTTCATGCCGCTAATCCGCTCGTCGCGCCGTGCGTAGGCCTCCCGCGCCTCCGAAAGCATCCCCTCGACCTTCTGCCTGTCGGTGACCAGCGTCACCTGGACCGCGTCGATGTGGTCCGGAAACTCCGCCTTGAGTTTGTGGGCAAGCAACGTCCCGATGTCCCGGATCCTGACGCCTTTCGCCACTGCCTCTTTCGAGAGCCTGACCCAGATGAGGTCCCGCTGCGCAACGTGCCAGGACCCCTCGCCGTAGTTGACGAAGGTATGGATCCGCCGCTCGAGCACCGGTTCGTAGTCCGCTCTCATCCTCGCGCCGGCGACGTCCACCAGGATCGCGAGCGGGAGGGCGGCGCCTGCCGGGACGGCGTCGACCTCCGGTCCGACGACGGTGACCTTCCCGTCCTTCACCTCCTCGCGGGGCCGCATCCGGAGGAGCTCGAAGGCAGGGGTCCTCCCGCCGCCGAACTCCACGTACATCTCCTCTTTGCGGATGCTCTTCCCCTCGAACGCGGGGGAGCAGGCCATGGGTATCGGGATCGCCGTGACCGTGACCCGGATCCCCCGGAGGTCCATGCCGGTCCGGACCGCCGTTGCGGGAGCGACCGGTATCCACTCCCCTCCCTCGTAGCCCTTGCCGGCCGCGAGGATCGGTATCCCGAGCACCCGCAGGGCGTCGACGAACGCGGCCTCTTCGTCGGTGAGGCCCGGAAATGCGATCACGAACGCCTTCGCCCGTTCGGCGGCGTAGCCGAGCAGGGAGTGAACGTCTCCCGGCTGCACCCCCCCAAACATCATCGCGACCCGGGCGAGGATGTCGGCGAAGTGGATGCCCCGGGCGCTCTCCGGACCGAGCGGCACCAGGCGGTAATCCAGCCCCAGGCGGACGCCGGCGCCGGAGAGCGCCTCCACGACCCCGCCGGCAAGGAAGGTGAGCAGGTACTTCTCCTGCATCTCCCGGCAGATCGCCGCGGCGGCGTCGGGGCTCTCCGGCGTCCCGACCAGGAGGCCGAGGCCCGTGACGCTCCCGTCGACCAGGGTGTAACCGAGCCTCCGGAGGACTGCGTCCGGGATGAAACCTGTGTAGGGGATCTCCACGCCGCCTTCGCCGGCCATCAGGCACTCGCAGGCGACGAGGAGGTTGCTGCCGGACTGCCGGTATGCCTCGCGCGCTCCGTCCGCGTCCCGCACGGCGATGCCGGTGACGGCGTAGGTCACGGGGAGGGCATATGCCGTGTCCGCGTAGGCGAGCTTCCCGGAGAGTGCCTGCATCCTCGCATCGAGGCCGGTGCGGCCGTGCTCTATCGCCGTAGCAAGAGAGTCCGTGAGTCTATCCTTCATGATGCTATCAGCAGGTGATACTCTGCGCACGGTCATAAATGATTGTTTCCGTGCAAAGCGGCGGCCACCGCGGTCCTGGGGTTTCTCCGGCAACACGCGCTGCCGGTTGCCGGGAACCGTCCGGGATCAGCGTCAGATCCACTCTTTCTTCCTGAAGTAGAGGAGCATCGCGAACGCGACACCCAGCATGAGGAGGAGGACGAGAGGATACCCCAGGGGCGAGTCTTCGAGCGGTATGTTCCTGAGATTCATCCCATAAAACCCGGTGATGAAACTTAAAGGGATGAAGATGCTCGCGACGATGGTGAGGATCGTCGTGATCTCGGCGAGCCGGTTGTTCTGGTTCGAGGTGTGGAGATCCATCACGCCGGAGAGGGTATCTCTGGTATACTCCGCAACTTCTGCCGCCTGGATGCACCGGTCGTATGTGTCCCTGAAGTACGGGATCGTCTCCCTCCGGACAAGGCTCAACTCCCGGCTTGCGAGCGACCCAAGAACCTCGCGTGCCGGAACGGCCGCTCTCCGGATGGTCAGGAGGTCTTCCTTGAGTTCGTAGATCTGTTTTAAGGCAAGCGGGTCCGCGGAAGCCAGAACCCTGCCCTGGAGGTCTTCCACCCGGTCGTCGACTGTGTCGAGGATGGCGAGGTAAACACTCACGATGGCGTCAAGGAGCGCGTAGGTGAGATAATCCGGTCCCATGCCCCGGAGGACGCTCAGTTCGTTCCTGAGCCGTCCCCTGACCAGTTCGAAGACCTGGAAGGGCTGCTCGCGGAACGTTATGACGTAGTTCTCCCCGAAGATCAGGCTGACCTGCTCGCTTGCGACCCTGCCGTCTCTCTCCGAGAGCATCCTCGCGATGACGGCGACGTAGGTTCCGAACTCTTCTACCTTCGGCCGCTGGTCAGGGACTGTGATATCCTCCATCGTGAGCGGGTGGATGCCTGCCTGTTCTCCCAGCACCACGAGTTCGTCATGCTCCGGCACCCCGACGACGTCGATCCAGGTGACCGTCTCCCGGCTGATCCACGACCAGGCCTTCGTGAGTTCGATGCATTCGTGCTCCTCAATACGGTCCTCCGTGTAGTCCATCACCCGGATCGGTAGTATCTGACAGGATTCTTCCGGCTGCATCTTCACCTCCGGACTGTTTGCCCCGGAGATGGGGGCCACCCGGGGCTGATCCGCCCTCTCGCATTCGATCGGGATATCCCGATACGCGAGCGCCTGCTCCGCCGGATCCGGGGTGACTTCCGGGAGGGAGCATTCGCCCCATGGTATAAAACGCCACCGCCGGGCCGATCCCCCCGCTCTCCCCCGATGAACGAGACAGGAGGGGAAGAGAGGCTCCCGTCTCACCGGGAGCCCCTCCCCGAGGCCTCTGCGGATCAGATCCAGCCTCTCTTCCTGAAGTAGAGGAGCATCACCCCCGCGACGGCCGCCATCGAGGCGAGGGCTAGAGGGTAGCCCCAGGGATGGCTGATCTCCGGCATGTACGCGAAGTTCATGCCGTAGACCCCGGCGATGAAGGTGAGCGGGATGAAGATGGTGGCGATGATAGTGAGGACCTTCATGATCTCGTTCATCCGGCTGCTCTGGCTTGAGAGGTAGACGTCGAGGGTCCCGGACATCATCTCACGGTAAGTCTCCACGGTCTCGGCGACCTCTATGGTGTGGTCGTAGACGTCTCGGAAGTAGACGAGTGTCGGTTCCCGGATCTGAGGGGACTCTCCCCGTTCGAGTTCTGCCACCATGTCGCGGAGCGGCCAGACCGCCCTCCGGAGAGCAACCAGAGACCGCTTTAAGGCGTAGATCACCTGCAGGGTCTCGTGGTCGGGATCTGCCACCACCTCTTCCTCTACCGCCTCGATGCGTTCCCCGAATGCCTCGATCACGGAAAAATACCCGTCGACGATCGTGTCCAGCAGGACGTAGAAGAGGTAATCCGCCCCCTCGCTCCTGAGCCGTCCCGCCCCGGCACGCAGGCGCTCCCGGATGCGCTCAAATGCATCCCCCGGCTGCTCCTGGAACGATGCGACGTACCCTTTCCCGAGCACAAGGCTGACCTGTTCGCTCCAGAACTCACCGTCGCCGTCGGGAGCGAGCATCCGGACTGCAACGTAGAGATACTCGCTGTAGTCCTCGACCTTCGGGCGTTGGCGGGTGTTTGTGATGTCTTCCAGGGTCAGCGGGTGGATCCCGGCAGCCTCCCCGATTGCCTGGATCATCCCGGTCTCGTGGACGCCGTCGATGTTGATCCAGGTAACCGCCGTCGGGCGGAGGGTGAGGGCCCGGAGGTCCCCGGGCCGGGTGCAGGTCCGCTCGTCGAGATGGGATTCGTCGTAGTCGATGACCGTGACGGTGACCGGTCGCGCACGAGTAGTGCCGGTGTAGATGAGCCCCTCTGGTCGGTCGTCAAGCCGGTTCATCGGAGATCAGGTCGGTTTTCGGGTCGGAGATGGTTGCCAAAAAGGGGGAAATTTCCGGGTTTCACCGCCTTGCCGCCGCCTCATCTTCTGCTTTTGCCTTCCCTGCGGCGCGGCCGATCAGGATGACCGCGATCACCGCGATGATCGTCACGACGACGGCATACACAAACATTGCAACGAGCGTGCTCTGATCACCGAAGATCAGCGCGAAAAGTTCCTGAATGGCGCCGTTCCATGCGAGAGCGGCGACCAGGCCGAATGCGGCCGTGAGAAGAGCCGATATTTTGTCGATGACCTCAGCCTTGAGTGACATAGAGTCTCACCAGTGAGCGATATGTTGGCCGATATATAATAGTTTCTGAAATTGACTCCTGTGGATCCTATTGGAAGAACGCCCCTTCCGGGAGGGCGGCCGGCTGCCAGGGTGTTGCAGGTACGGTTGTTGTCGAGGGGGAGGGTTTTCGGGTGAGTGCCGTCCAATGACGTGTTGCGCCTGGCGTTGCGTGGCCATATGAGAACTTTCCGGTCCCCTTCACTTTCACCCCGGGAACCCAAACTACATTGATGTCAGCCGTCGACCTGTATGCAATGGATACTCTCGACGACTGGTTCCCCTACCGGGAGTACCGATCTGGCCAGCGGGGGATGCTTGAACTGGCCGCATCTGTCGCACGCGACGGCGGTATCGCCATGATCGATGCGCCGACCGGGAGCGGTAAGTCGAGCGTGGTCTCCGCGCTCCTCGCAGAGAGTCGGGGACGCAAGGTGCTCGTCGCTGTCCGCACCATCAGCCAGCTTGCCACGTTCATGCGCGAGCTCGATCTCATCCGGAAGAAGCGCGGCGGCCTGAAGTTCGCCTACCTCATCGGCAAGTCCAGCATGTGCCCGCTCGGCGGCGAGGGGGACGTCTACCGGCGGTGCGAGGGTGTCAAGGCCTTTTCAACGGCGCTAATGCGCGAACGGGCGCAGAAGGGAGCGCTCGTCCCGGCAAACGATCGCCAGATCCGGCAGCAGATCCGGAAGATGGACCCGGATCATCCGCTCATCTGCCCCTACTTCATCCACGGCAAGTCCTTTGTGGAGCCCGAGGACGCGGGGCTGAAGATGATCCCGTCGGCGGCCCTGCGCGTCAGGGCGGAGCGGGTGAGCACCGAGTTGATCTGGCCCGACCAGCTCGCCGGGTTCTGCGGCGACATCTGTCCCTACGATACGATGATGCACGCCGCCCGAGACGCCGACGTGGTGCTCGTGAACTTCTACCATCTCTTCGACGACGTCATCCGCGAGCAGCTCTACCAGTCGCTCGGGATCGAGGGGCACGACACTCTGCTGCTCATCGACGAGGCCCACAACTGCGGCGACGTCGTCCAGAGCATTGAGAGCGTGACGATCGAGGAGCGCGATATCATCCAGGCCGGGCACGAACTCGCCGGACGCCGGCGGTCGCAGCAGCAGGCGGACGCCATCACCCAGATCCTGCCGCAGATCACCCGGTTCATGGAGGCGCTCAAGGCCTCGCATGAGGTTGAGGACTGGTTCGACCCCACCATCTTCCAGCGAATGATCCTCTCGGGCACGCTCTACCAGAACCTGGAAGGGGTCGTGGACGATCTCCTCAAGATCAGCGAGGGGATCCGCGAGAAGAACATGCAGGCGGGCGAGTTCAGGGAGAGCGCGATCGAACGGCTGACCGAGTTCTTCTACCGGATCTTCCGGTCCGCAGCAGACCCGGCCTACCTGACGATTTACCGGAAGGGAGACGACGGCACGGTGGCGCTCGAGGTGAGGAACATCGACCCGAGCACCAAACTCCAGGATATCGCCCGGGCGCACGCCTGCGCTGTCCTGATCTCCGGGACGCTCTCCCCCATAGAGAGTTACCGCCGCTACTACTTCGGCGATCTTGACGTCACCACGGTATCGCTCCCGAACTCCTTCCCCCCGGAGAACCGTCGACTCTTCTGCGCAAACGACATCACCACCGCCTACTCGATGCGCCGGGACCCCGGGAACCTTGCGCGAACGGAGGACTACATCACCACATTTGCAGCCCTCCCCGGGAACCTTGCTATCTACTTCCCCTCCTACGACCTCTTGAACACCTTCGCGGAACGATGCGCTCCTCGTATCCGGAAGAAACAGATCTATATCGAGTCCAAGGATACCTCGGCGTCAGCCACGATGCTCCGAGAGTTCATGGCCCTCCCCGGGACGGGCCGCTCCGGCATCCTCTTTGCGGTCTGCGGCGGCAAGTGGAGCGAGGGTCTCGACTACCGGGGCGAGATGCTCTCGGGAGCGCTCGTCATCGGTCTCCCGCTCGCGCCGTTCAACCGCGTCCGCAAGATGGTGATCGATTACTTCAGGATGAAGTTCGGCGAGGAGGGGGAGTTCATCAGTTACACTCTTCCGGCGATCAACCGCGCCCTGCAGGCATTAGGGAGGGTGCTCCGGACACCTGAAGACCGGGGGATGCTCGTCCTCGGCGAGAAAAGGTTCCTCGAGTCCCGGGTCCATGCCGGGCTGCCGCCGTGGATGCAGGAGGAGATGACCGTCTCTACCGTCGAAGAGTTCCGGAAGGAGGCCGGACGATGGCGATCGTGAACGGGTCGTGTCGGTTCGGCCTCTGGCATGTCCACGTGGCATGGCAGGACGACCTCGTCTACCGGGTGCGGTTCGCCCGGGAGGGCCTCGACGGTCCGGTCCCGGAAGAGATCCTGCGCTACTGTGCCGGCCGCCCGGCTGATCTCTCCTCCCTCCGGAGTGTCGCGACCGAGGGTGAATCGACCAGCGCCCGGATCTACCGCGCGGTCCATGGGGTTCCCTGCGGGGAGACCGTCACCTACGGCGAGGTCGCCCGGATGGTCGGAACCGTGCCCAGGGCGGTCGGTTCGGCGATGGCGAGGAACCCCACCCCGCTCGTGGTGCCCTGCCACCGGGTCGTCGCGAAGACCGGTATCGGCGGGTTCACCCCGGATCCGGCGATCAAGGAGGCCCTCCTCGCCATGGAAGGCCGCACGTCCGGGCCCTGCACGCCGGAAAAGGGAGGAGTTAACAGGTAACTTCACCATACTATAGTTGAGATGAAGATCGTCGTCCTGGGTGCGGGAGCGGTCGGCCTGACCGTCGCCGCAAAGTTATCCCGCGTCGCGGATGTTCATGCCGTCGCGAGGAAGAGGCATGCGGACGCGGTGCGGGAACGGGGTTTCCTGATGACCGGTATATGGGGGCAAGGAGCGTATCGTTTCAGTTGCTCCGAAGATCTCCCGCGCGCGTGGCGAGAAGCCGACTACTACATCATCACCGCAAAGTCCACTGATACGGAGGCCGTCTGCCGCCAGTTCGCCGAATATATCCCGGGGCGCGAGGTGGTGAGTCTCCAGAACGGCATCGGAAACGAGGAGATCATCGGGCGGTTCACCGACCGGGTCATCGGCGCCATGATCATCACCGGGTTCGAGTGGCGGGGCGATGCAGCGGTCCACGTCTCGGTGGAGGCGTCGCCCATGAGAGTGGGGCGGTTCCCATCCGGTGCGGACGATGCAGTCGAAGTTCTCGTGAACCTTCTCCGAACTGCCGGTATCCAGGCGGAGGCGACCGATGCGATCCAGACCTCCCTCTGGGGAAAGACCCTCTATAACTGTGCGTTAAACCCGCTCGGCACCCTCATGAACGTCCCCTACGGCGCCCTCACCGACCCGCATGCCTGGGCGGTCGTCACCACGATCGTCCGGGAGGCCTACCGGGTGGCGGAGGCCGAGCACATCGCCCTCTCCTGGAAGACGCCGGCGGCGTATCTGGAGTATCTCCGAACCGATCAACTCCCGGCAACGGCGGCCCATCACTCGTCGATGCTCCAGGACCTCACTCTCGGACGGAAGACCGAGATCGACTTCATGAACGGTGCTGTCGTGGCGCTCGCCCAAAAGCACGGTATCGACGCACCCTGCAATGCCTGCATCACCGAACTGATCCGCTTCCGGGAGCGGCTCTGACGGTCGGGAGAGAAGTATGCGGTCGGCAGTAATCCTTGTAGGTGGGGCGGCGCGGCGTGCCGGCGGGCGGGAGAAGTACTTCTTCACTTTCCGGGGAAAGACCTTCATAGACCGTCTCATCGATACCCTCCGGGGGGTGGCGGACGAGATTGTGGTGGTCGCACGGGACCCGGGACAGTGCGAACGGTTCAATCACCTCGGGGAGATCCGATGTATACCGGACATCAGGAGGGACCTCGGGCCCATTGGCGGCTTGCACGCGGGAGCGCTCGCGGTGCGTGGCGAATATCTCTTCGTTGCCGCCTGCGATATGCCCTGCATCCACCCCGGAGTGGTCCGGCTGCTCTTTGACGCCGCCGTCGGGTATGATGCCGCCATCCCCTGCTGGAACGCCGATATGCTCGAGCCGCTCCACGCGGTCTACCGGCGGGGGGCGTTACTCGACTATCTAGAGGAGCACGAGTCGCTCTCGCTCCGCCCGATGGTGAGAAGCCTCAACACCCGATATGTTCGTGTGGAGAAGATCCGGGAGATCGATCCTGGCCTGCTGACGTTTACGAATATCAATAATTTAAAAGACCTTGAGTTGATCGACCCGCCGGCAGAGCCCGACTGGGATGATGCGCGCGGACCCGGCCAGGAGTCGTCGTAGCCCGGCAGAAGAGGGACCCCGGGCTTTCCGGCCCCCTAAAGGTTTTACAGGGTATCTCCGGGGCCAGGCAGTCCCGTGTTGCCCCGGAGGGGGAGAGGAGGGGAACCGGCGAGCCGTGCAGGGGACTGGGTCGGTGTGACCTCCGCAAACGTTATATATCTTCTCCGAGAAGTCAGGGCCTGATGCCATCGGGGGAAATGACTTCTACCAGTTCTACCGCTGCAAGTCCGGGCGATCCCGGAATTGTGGGAGCACTGCATTCCTGTTGCAGGCGTCGCCGCTCTCGGACCGGCCGGTTCTCACTATCGCTCATTCTGTTCTGCTGTCTTGCTGCCCTCCTGTGTGGGGTTGCTTCCGCTGATGGGGGGGCATACCTTCCCCTCTGGGAGGTGGGAGCAAATGACGCCGTCAGTTCTGTGGCAATCTCGCAGGACGGCTCTACGATCGTTGCAGGTGCAGGGTCGGTGGTATCCCTCCTGGACCAGCAGGGCACCACTCTCTGGAAGGCCGCTGCCGGCTCCAGCGTGAACGGCGTCGGGATATCGCCCGAAGGATCGTACGTCGGCGTCGCTGCAGACAAACTCTACCTTTTTGACAGAGATGGGAATCTGCTCTGGACCGAGAAGACGACCTTTATCTACCGCGATGTGGCGCTCTCGTCAGACGGCGAGTATATCGCTGCCACATGCGACAACGGTGCGATCTTCATCTTCGATCGGAACCAGGAGCAGCTCTGGGACTATGATATGGGAACCGACAGTTACGGAATCGCGATATCGGAGAACGGCCGTAAGATCGCGATCGGCTGTGACAACGGCGGGGTCTACTACCTTAACAGCAGGGAAGGGGAGTCCTGGAGTTACGGCACCGGCAAGCGCGTTGAAGGCATTGCCCTCACCCCCGATGCGTGGTTCGTGGCAGCCGGGTCACTTGACCGATGCGTCTACCTCTCGACGGGGGAGGGCGAGCACCTCTGGAAATATCCCACGGGAGACGCCGTCCGCTCGACGGCCCTGACAAACGAGGCAAGCGAGATCTTCGCCGCCTCCGGCAGGACTGTCTTCGTTCTCGACCGAGCGGGGATCGAGCTCCAGCAGATCGCCCTCGACGGCCGTGTGGAGTCCGTTGCTGTGACCCCTGACGGTTCGTTCCTCACTATCGGAGGCGGCGACGACGATCGGTTCATCCGCCTCTTCACGAACGATGCGACCTTCATCGAGAATGGGAATTCGACGGAGACTGCAGTAAACGAGACCGACCCGCTGGACGGGGTATCAGGCGATGTGACCGCTCCCCCGTACTCTGCAGACGACAGGATGGGTGCAGCGGCGGAACCGGACACGCAGGACAACTCGATACCCTCGCTCGTGCTTGGGTGGGTGGAGAACGTCCTGGCCCTCCTCTTTAAGCCCCAGGAAGGCTTCCTCGCCTGAATCCCTTTTTTTTGGGCCCTAGACCCCGTGCCTGCTCCCGCTCGCGTCGCGCATGTAATGCCCGAACTCGCTATCGAGCAGGACGTCGCCTGAGAAGACAGGCCCGTCCCTGCAGACCCGCAGGCCGTGCGGGTCGGTGCAGCACGAACCGCAGACGCCGACACCGCACTTCATGTAACGGTGGAGGGAGAACTGTCCCCGCTCGGCGCACCCCTCCCGGTCGAGGACGGCGAGCACCGCTGCCATCATGACCTCAGGCCCGCAGACGCAGATGTGGGCGAAATCGGTGAGGTCAACCCTTGAGATCAGCTGGGTCACGAACCCGTGGTGACCGGCGGTGCCGTCGTCGGTCGCGATCATCAGCGTCGCGGCCTCCCGGATCCGATCGGCGAAGAGAAGTTCGGAAGCCGTCCGGGCGCCGAGGAGGAAGGTGTCCACCTGGCCGGCCGTGACAAGCGGCAGCAGCGGGGAGGCCCCGACGCCGCCGCCGATGGCAAGTGTCCTCCCTGAGACGGTAAACCCGTTGCCGTAGGGACCGCGGATCCCGATCCGGTCCCCCTCGTGCATTGCACAGAGGGCGGCGGTCGCGTCCCCGACTTCGAGAACGGTGATCGAGGACGGGGAGGAGAGGGCCATCGGGATCTCGTCCACACCCGGCACCCAGACCATCACGAACTGCCCCGGCCGGGCAGCGATCTCGCGGTCGAAGACAAACGTCCTGATCGACGGCGTCTCCTCCACGATCTCTGTTATCGTCACCCCGACGGGCATCTGCTCATGCATGGCCACACCCCACGATCTCGCCCGCGTCGAGGCCGTCCGGGCTGTAGAGGTCTTTTGCGATCGCAGCGAAGATGCCGATGTCGTCGATGACCGCACTCCCGATCTCGACGGCGCTTGCTCCTGCCATCATCATCTCGACGACGTTGTCGGCGGTGGAGACCCCGCCGCACCCGATAACCGGGATGGAACACGCCTCGTAGAGGTCATAGACACATCGGACGGCGATGGGAAAGATCGCCTTCCCCGAGAGCCCGCCGAAACGGTTCCCGAGCACCGGGCGGCGGAGGGCCGTTGAGATCCGCATCGCTTTCACCGTGTTGATGGCGACGACCGCCGACGCTCCGCCGCGTTCCGCGGCGGCCCCGATATCACCGATATTGGCGACGTTCGGGGTGAGCTTCACCCAGGTGGGGATCCCGAGGGAGGCTGCCGCCCTCGTGCACTCCTCCACGAGAGCCGGATCGCTCCCGATCGCCGCCCCGTAGCCCTCTGCGTGGGGGCAGGAGAGGTTCAGCTCGAGCCCGGATGCCGTCCCGGCAAACCACCCGGCGACGGTCCGGAACTCCTCGGGCGTCCCCCCGAAGATGCTCACGACAACCGGTTCGTCCTGCAGGACAGCCAGTTCCTCCACGAATGCGGCCGAGGGGTTCGGCAGGCCCATGGCGTTGATGATACCGCCGTCGACGACGATCAGGCAGGGGCCCGGATGCCCCTCTTTCGGGCTCGGCCCGATGGATTTCGTGACCACTCCGCCTGCACCGCTTGCGAGGACGCGGGCGAGCGATGCCCCGGTGGTTCCGAGGATGCCGGCTGCCAGGAGAAGATGATTCTTCAACTGGATGCCACCGACCTCAATGGGGCCTGGATAAAGCGCAACCATTGAAAATAGGTGGGAGGAGGGTATTATTATACTCTCGCGCCAAGTGTACTAGCAAGGGACGATTGAGATTCGCTCTCCGGAGCCCGGATCCCGGTATGGAAGGCGGTAAGACGTCCCTTTCCCCTGCCGGATCGTTATTCTCCGTGAAGCGGGGCTTCTTTGCGCGCACAATCTCTGCCGATATAGAGAATCAGGACCGATACTATGACCTCGCTCGCAATCTTAGGTGTAGGAAAGGTGGGGGGCGAGACAGCGTTCCTCTCCGCCGCGCTCGGTCTCGCCGATGAGATCATCGTTTACGACGTCTACGAGCCCATTCTCCGGGCACAGGTGCTTGACCTGCAGCACACGGGTATTGATGTCACGATCTCTACCGATACGGCGGCGATACGGGAGGCTGACATCTTCGTCTTCGAAGCAGGCACCCCGAGGACGCCCGACATAAAGACCCGGGCCGACCTCATCGAGGCCAACATCCCCGTGGTGAAGCGCTGCAGCGAATTTCTGCGAGGATTTGACGGGATCGTCATCACTGTCACGAACCCCATGGACGCAAACAACTACGGCCTCTGGAAGATGATGGGCATCGACCGGCAACGGTGCATCGGGTTCGGTGGCCAGCTCGACAGCGCTCGCTTTACTCGCTTCCTCAAGGATGCGGGAATCCCCGGGCCTGGCTGGGTGCTTGGCGAGCACGGCGAGCACCAGGTGCCGCTCTTCTCTAAGACCGGTGAGGTTGTCGGCCAAAAACAGCGGGAAGCGATCCTTTCGCGGATGCAGGGGGCAAGCATGGAGGTGATCCGCGGCAAGGGGGGCACGGTCTTCGGTCCCGCGTACCACATAGCCATGCTGATACGCGCGGTTCTCGACGACCGGCGGGAGGTACTCCCCTGCTCATGCGTGCTTGACGGTGAATACGGTCTCTCGGGCTGCTCGCTCGGCGTCCCTGCCCGGATCGGCCGGGAAGGCATCCTCGGCATCGAGGAATGGGACCTCGATCCGTGGGAGGATGCGAGGATGGCGAAGGCGGGAGCGTTCGTGCAGGACCTCTGCAGGAGATTCGATGGCTGATCAGGTGCCGGGATCACGCATGAGCACCGCGGCTACCCTGGACGATTTCAGAAAGGCCCGGATCGGCATCCACCAGGTGGAGTATAGCGTCGGGGCCGAGATCCCGGTCATCCATATATTCGGCCGTGACGCCTCCGGGCGAGCGGTCCGGGTCGATGTGACCGGGTTCCGACCCTACTTCTACGTGCCGGCAAGCCTGGCGGACGCTGCCCCCCTCCCGCGTGAGGTCGATCTGGAGCCCGGCACGACCTACCGCTCCATCCGCGGCGAGCCGCTCCGGCGCCTTTACACCCGGCGCCCCGGCGATGTCCGTGACGTCCGCAATCTATTTAGCGAGCACTACGAGGCCGATATTCCGTTCGCCACCCGATTCATGATAGACTGCGGCCTCTCCGCCGGCGTGGAACTTCCCGCGGGGACCTCCGTGGTCGACTACCGCGAACTCGCACCGTCCAGCGTCGCGGCTCCCGCGCGCACCTGCATCATGGATATCGAGTGCGTGGACGAGCAGGGGTTCCCCGAGCCCGAACGCGACCCGATCATCTGCGTCACCTGCTGGGACTCGTTCGATGACGACTACACGACCCTCCTCTGGCAGCCTGGCGGGGTGCCGGGCGATGCGCCCGTCGACGACCCTGCGCTCCGCGTTCATGAGCAGCACCGGGTCGTCCGCTACCCCGATGAGGTCTCGATGCTCCGCGGGCTTGTTGCCTACATCAGGGAGCGCGACCCGGACATCCTCTCGGGCTGGAACTTTGTGGAGTTCGACATTCCGTATATCCTGAAACGGATGGCAGCGATCGGCCTCCGAACCGAGGACCTCGCGCGCCTCCCGGGGCAGACCGAACGAGACGCCATCCGTGGACGGGCACTCTTCGACCTTCTTTCCGCCTACCGGAAGATGCACCAGGCCCAGAAGGAGTCCTACCGGCTTGATGCGATCGCCGAGGAGGAACTCGGCGTGACGAAGGTCCGCTACAGCGGGACGATCACGGCGCTCTGGCGGTCCGACCCCGCACGGCTTGTGGAGTACAACTGCCGGGATGTCGAACTCTGCGTCGGGATCGATAAAAAGAACAACATTATCGAGTTCTACCGGGAGATCTCCCGGTACGTCGGGTGCCCGCTCGACCGGACGCTGAACTCGTCGAACGTCATCGATATCTATGTCCTTCGAAAAGCGTGGGGCACATTCGTCCTTCCCTCAAAGGGGCTCGCCGCCGGGGATGAGTTTGAGGGGGCGACCGTCTTTGAGCCAGCCACCGGCCTCCGGGAGAACGTGGTGGTCCTCGACCTGAAATCACTCTACCCGATGGCGATGATGACGATCAACGCCTCGCCCGAGACGAAGAACCCGGAAGGCGAACTCCGGGCGCCGAACGGCGTCCGGTTCTCCCGGGAGCCGGACGGACTGACCCGGAGCATCATTTCAGAACTCCTCGTGGAGCGCGACGAGCGCAAGCGCCTGCGCAACCAGTTCCCCTTCGGGTCGCCGGAGTACGTCCTCTACGACCTCCAGCAGAACGTTCTGAAGGTGATCATGAACTCCTACTACGGGGTATCGGGTTACACCCGGTTCAGGCTCTATGACCGCGAGATCGGGTCGGCCGTCACGTCGGTCGGGCGGGCAATCATCAGGCACACCCGCGACATCATCACCGACCTCGGCTACACGGTCCTCTACGGGGACACTGACTCGTGCATGGTGCAGGTTCCGCCGGGAGATCTCTCGGAGACGATCGCAAGGGCGAGGACGATCGAAGCCCGGTTGAACGCGAGTTACAGCGACTTCGCGAAGGCCGAGTTGAACGCCGATACCCACTACTTCTCCATCAAGTTCGAGAAGGTCTACCGCCGTTTCTTCCAGGCAGGCAAGAAAAAGCGCTACGCCGGGCATCTGGTCTGGAAGGAGGGCAAGGACGTCGATGAGATCGATGTCGTCGGGTTCGAGATCCGACGGAGCGATTCGCCGCAGATCACGCGGGAGGTGCAGCGCACCGTCATCGAGATGATACTCCGCGGGGACGCATTCAGCGACGTGCAGGCGTATCTCCGCGACGTCATCAGGAAGTACCGTCGAGGGGAGTACCCTCTCGATGAAGCCGGTATTCCCGGCGGGATCGGGAAGAACCTGGATAGTTACGAGAACGACGACGCCCATATCCGGGGCGCCAAGTACTCGAACAGATATCTCGGGACCGACTTCAAGCGGGGCAGCAAGCCCAAGCGCGTCTACATTAAGGCCGTCACGGCGAAGTACCCGAGGACGGACGTGATCTGCTTCGAGTACGCCGACCAGGTGCCGCCGGAGTTCGTCGTCGACTGGGAGACGATGCTTGAAAAGACACTCAAGAGTCCCCTCTCGCGGATCATCGAGCCGCTCGGGTGGGACTGGCACGACGTCGATCCGTCACGGACGACGCTCTTTGATTTCGGATTATAAGAAAAGGTTTTGAGGGGGTGCCTTACGCGAGACCCCTTTTTACACGCTCTTCCTCGAGGAAGGCGCTGCGTTCGATATTCTTTGACCAGGCAATGCGGCCGCTGACGACCTGCCAGGTACCCAGCTCGATAACATCAATCCCTGCCGGAACCCGGGAGACGTCTGCCCCGCCGGGTACGACCAGGACCGCCTTATCGACGCTGCCGGCGCTTGCAGCAGCCTGGAGCGCCTCGACGGCACCTGCCTGGACCACAGGGGCCATATTCACGTTCACGAGCACCCGCTCCGTCCTGCCGGCGACCCGGCGGGAGAGCACGCACTCCGGCTGAACACTCCCGGCGGGAGACGATGCACACTGCCACCCGTCCCGGGAAGAGAACCGCCGGGCAAGGGTCTTCTTGACATCCAGATACGTGGAATCCTTTATGCCACCCATATCAATATCCTCTGCTTTACTGTATGGTCATGGTCGAATATAAGTATTATAGTTCTCTCCCTCCCCGGTGCTGCAACAGGTGTCCTGTGGCGGTTATCAGTGGATTCTCTTAATTCTCTTCTCCCCGACTGATCACGAGGTGAAGGTGTGGTCGGTATGGACGGAGCACCGGAAGATCCGAAGGAACACTTTTATGCTACTACCGGTACTATGCGGCGGGGTTTGTTAGTATGGCAGAAATAATGCAGACAGATGCCGGGGTTGTAGAAGCGTACGAGAGGCTGGCGCGTGAGGTGCTGGAGCGGCCGGAGAGCATCCCGAGTGCTATCCACAATCTCCTCCTGAAACTGGCGGAGACACACCCGGGAGCAGTCTACTGGATCGTCCGGAAGTTCTACCAGGAGTATCTCCGGCTCTATGTCTCCGATACCGGGTATATCGGCATCGCAGACCGTTATGAACCTGACCTGATGTACCCGGGCGATATCGTCCTCTACATGGTGCCCGAGAGTCCGCAGCCGGGTGACGTGGTCCAGATCTCCTTCACCGATAAAAATGAAGTGAGTGTCTATGTCATCCACGGGCGGGTCATCGGGTGCAATGAGGACCGCTCGATACAGGTCGCAGATACCAGCACCGGCGAGGACTATAAGGTCGTCGATTGGAACATTCTCGGGAAACTGGTCAAGGTAATCCCGTTCGGTTCCGACGAGTGGCAGGAACTCTTTCCGGCATCCGGCGTCCCGAACGATTGGCTCGCCACGTCTATCGAGGAGAACATCAGTTCACTCCAGGAGTCAGATCTTCCCGGGAAAGACGAGGCGATCGCTGAACTCAAGCGCCGCCTTGAGATCCGGGTGTAGAAGCCGGAGGCCCGCTGCGCTTAAGTCGATCCGGGTTTTCACGCTGACAGGGTCCGGTCCGGCGTGATCCCCCTTCTCGCAGGCCCCCCTGGCGACTCCGGAGTGGCGCCTCTTCGTTGCCTCTCTCCACGGCCGCCAACCTTTTTCTCGGAGAAAAACATCGTCGCTATATGAAATTCCTGGGAGTCTTCATCCTTGCTCTGCTGCTCATCCCTTCCGGAGCACATGCACTCACCTTCCTCAGCGCCGACCAGCAGTTGATTGACACCCCCATCCCCGACGACGTGGTCGCCTCGGGTGGGTCCGTGACCGTCAGGGCCCCCGTCGACAGCCTGACCGTCGCCGGGGGCATGGTGACGGTGGATGCCCCGGTGGCCGGCGACGTCATCGCCGCGAGCGGCACCCTGGTAGTCAACGGTGATGTCGGTGGGAAGGTGCTCGCCGCTGGTGGCGAAATTGAACTGAACGGAAACGCGACGAACGCACTCGTCACCGGGGGCACGGTTCGGATCGGGGAAGATGCCGTCATAGAGCGTGACGCGGTGATCAGCGCGGGCGAGGTCGTGAACGAGGGATCGGTCCTCGGCAACCTTACCGTCTCGGCCGGGACATTCAACAACACCGGCACGGCCGGAAACGTGACGTTTGAGGAGCAGCAGGAACCCGGGCCGGCGCTGCCCGGCCTCTTTGCGGTACTCACCGCGATCGGGGCCCTCATCCTCGGCCTCCTCCTCATCAAATTCCTCCCCGGCCCGTTCGCGGCGATCGTCGGGGAGGTCGAGAAGAACCCGGTCGTCCTGACCGTTCTCGGGTTCCTCGCGATAATCGTGACGGCAATTCTCCTCCTGATCGTCGCCATCACCGTGATAGGCCTCCCGATCGCGCTCGTCGGGGGACTCCTCTTCATCGTCGCTCTCCTGCTCTCGTCGCTCTTTGTCGCATACGCCCTTGGGGACGTCATCGCTTCGCGGACGGGGTGGAGGCCGGGACCCATGGGTATCTTCATCCTGGGGTTTGTGATCCTGCAGATCCTCACCTTCATCCCGCTCCTCGGAGCGCTCGTCCAGGTCGTCGCGGTCAGCCTCGGCTACGGGGGGATCCTTTATGCACTCAGGGGTGTCAGCCAGCCCGGCGCGGGCGGAGGGGCGGCGTAGCCCCTTAGTCTCCGGTGGGCCTGCGGGAGCCGGGAACCTACGTGGCCCCGGTCCCGGCAGCCTCTCCCGACGGGGACCCGACCGGTTCCACCCGGGTTCCGGGAAGAATAACCAGGTTGTAGGAGTTGTGGTCCTTGTTGAACCTGACGAGGACACCGTAGAGCCGGACGATATCCCCGTAGGCGGGACCCTCGAGCGCGTCGCGGTTCGTGCCGCGGAGGGTCGCCGGGACCACGGCGTAGACCTGGTCCGCGGGCGTTCCGTCGCAGACCTTGTAGACCTTTGTCCGGGTATCGCCGAGGTTCCCCGACATCAGCGCGGCGACGACGTTGATCTTCTTGTCCCGGTGCTGGCGGAGGTGGGAGAGGCGGGCGAACTTTGCTCCCGGCGGGACCCGATAGGCGTGCTGCACCGAGGCATCCTTCCGCAGGAGTGTCGAGGCATACTTGATGTCGACGTTGATGAACCGGTAGCCGTCTTTCCCCTCTGCAAGGCGCTCCATCAGCCGGGTCGGCTGGATGTCGCCCTTCTGCTCGAAGGTCCAGCACCGCGCGGGGTTGCAGGTCGTGCCCCAGATGAACGAGCAGGGGCTGAAGACGGTGAGCCCTCGGTCTGCGATCGCGCGCACGGTCTGCCGCATCACGGTCGCGTTGGTGAGGTCGGCGGGCTCCACGATGACGATCGTCCCGTCGGGGGCGAGCCGTTCGGCGAGAGCGTCGACGAGGTCGGCACGCTGGTCGATGCTCATCTGGCGGAGCTCGCCAAGGACATTCGAGAAGACCATGAGGTCGATCCCCTCAGGCAGGTCCTTTGCCGCGAGCGTCCCGATATCCGCCCGGATGAGTTTTTCCACCCGCACCCTACCTCCCTGCGCCGCGGCTGCGGCCGGGACGAGGGCGTTGTAGGCCTCGAAGTGCTCTTCGGAGCGTTCGACGGCGTAGATGTCCGCCGCTCCCGTTCCGATTCTTCCGAGGAGGTCGATGACGGCGAGTGGGACGACCCCCGGCCCGGTGCCGAGGTCAAGGATGCGCATCTCGGGCTTTGCGAGCCCCCGGCTGATGATCTGCCAGAGGATGTGCTCGAACTGCACCAGGTAGACCGGCGCGTGGTAGGCGAGATACCCGAGGACCGGGTAGGCTTTCCGGTAACTCACCTGCTTCTCCTTCCAGTACTGGCTCTTCTGGGCGAGGATGGCGTTCCGCATCCGGTCGAGGACGGCAGTGTCGTCCCAGGACTTGCTGGTCTTCTTTTCGATGTAGGACTCGACCAGCTCCTGGATGTAGCCGGGCACACCGGGGTTCCGGAAGAACGCGAGCTGGCGCTCTCGCCCGGCGTCGTCGACCGCGAGGATCCCGCCGTCCGGGCGGCGGCCGATGACGTAGTCATCCCCGGCCGGCCTGATGGCGAGGCCGAGGCTGTCGAGGTGCGGGCGGATCTCCCCGGCAAGGCGCTCGAGCGATTGCCCGGTTCCCAGGTCTTTCTGCAGTTCGGAGAGCCGGAACTCCCCTTCTGCGCCTGCACGGCTCGTGAGTGCTGCAACGATATCCCGCTCGCTCATGGCGTATCAGGTCGGCAGGATGGGTAATACAGTTTGCGGGGAGAGAAAAACGGTGATGGGTGGAGAGCGGGGATCAGGGCGTGTCCGCGCCCCGTTCTCCCGCTTCCCGGCCGAGCCGGAAGGCCGCGGCGTTGACCTCGACGGTCTTTTTCGGGACGCACCGCCGCACCGCCTCGTCGAGGGTCTCGGGCCGGAGCGGGATGAACCGGGACGCGGCGCCGAGCATCACGATGTTCTGCGAGAGGATGCTCCCCGCCTCCTCCGCGAGGGCTGCGGCGTCGATGCAGGTGACGTCGAGATCGGCGAGCGCGGCGAGGATGCTCTCTTCGTCGGGCACGTCCAGGTTCTGCTGGTAGACCGATGTGGGGACGACCTGGTTCCGGTTCACGATGAGCCTTCCCGCGGCCGGCAGGTAGTGGCGGTAGCGGAGGGCCTCGAGCAGGTCGAAGGCGATGAGGAGATCAGCCGTCCCCGGCGCGATCAGGGACCCGAACTTCCCGTCGATCCGGATGTGGCTCTCGACCGACCCGCCGCGCTGCGCCATGCCGTGGGTCTCAGCGCTCCGGACGGTCCGGTTCTCGAGGATGCACGCCTCGCCGAGGACGTTCGAGGCGAGGACGGTTCCCTGCCCGCCGATACCGACGATCAGGATATCGAACGAGGGTTTCATCGCCGTCCCTCCATACCGATGGCCCCTGACGGACAGATGTCCGCGCAGACGCCGCACCCGGCGCAGAGCTCGGTGATCGTCGCGTTCTTCCCGGCAAACGCTATCGCCGGGCAGCCGAACGACCGGCAGACCCCGCAGCCCGTACACTGCTCCAGGTCGACCGCGTAGACCTTGCGTTTGATCCCGCTCCGCCGTGCGGTGATGACGCAGGGCTGCTTCGCGATGATGACCCGGACGCCTTTGCGCTCCTTTGCCTTCCGGAACGTGTCGAGGAGGACCGGGAGATCGTAGGGGTCGACCGTCTCGACCCACGAGACCCCGCACGACCGGCAGATCGCGTCGAGCGATATCGGGGTGCTCTCGACGCCTGCGGCCGTCAGCCCGGTGTTGGGGTTTGGCTGGTGGCCGGTCATGGCGGTGATCCGGTTGTCGAGGATGACGACGACCATATCGGCGCCGTTGTAAACGGCGTTTAAGAGCCCCGGCATTCCCGTGTGGAGGAACGTCGAGTCGCCGATGGTGCAGACCACCGGGTGCTCCTCGCCCGACCGGGCGATGCCGCTCCCGACGGTGATCGAGGCGCCCATGCAGATGGTGGTGTCCACCGCGCCGAGCTGGAGGCCGAGGGTGTAGCACCCGATGTCGCTCGGGAAGATGCCGTCGCGGAAGACCTTCCGCATCGCGTAGAACGTCGGCCGGTGCATGCACCCTGCACAGAGGATCGGCGGGCGGGGCGGCACCCCCTGGACCGGGGCGGGTGTGGGGAAGGTTACCGTGGGGGCGATGCCTGCTCTCTCGAGGATGGCAGCGACGGTCGCCGGGGTGAACTCCCCTTCGTACGGGACCGTTCCGGTCATCTTGCCGAGGACCTCCGTTTTCGTCGCCACCTGGCGGACAGCCTCCTCGACGACCGGGGCGAGCTCCTCGACGACCAGGACCTTCTCGTGCCGGTCGACGAAGGATTTGAGCCACTCCTCGTCGATGGGGTAGGCGCCGATGATCGCGAGCGAGACGTCGTCGGGGAGGACCTCCTGGACGTATGCGGCCGCGACGCCGCTCGTGACGACGGCGGTCGTGCCCCGGATTGTGTGGCGGTTGTAGCCGAGCTCGACCAGCCGTTCTTTCAGCGCCTGCTGCTTCTCGTTCAGCTTCCTGTGCAGCACCCTCGTGTGCGCGGGGATGACCACGTACTGCTTCGGGTCGCGGTTGAAGACGGCGGTCCGGTGCTCGGTGCCGACTACGCCTATGTCGACGTCGCCCTTTGAGTGGCAGATCCGGGTCGTGGGCCGGAAGATGACGGGGAGGCCGAACTCCTCGGAGAGGGCGAAGGCGTCCCGCAGCATATCGTGCGCCTCCTGGACCGATGAGGGATCAAGGCATGGGAGTCGGGCGAAATGCGCATAACGCCGGGTATCCTGCTCGTTCTGGGAACTGTGCGCGAAGGGGTCGTCGGCCGAGAGGATAACGAGCCCGCCGGTCACCCCGGTGTATGCGCTCGTCATCAGGGGGTCGGCCGCCACGTTCAGCCCGACGTGCTTCATGGTGCAGAGTGCGCGCACCCCGCACCAGGCGGCGGCGAGGGCGTTCTCGAAGGCGACCTTCTCGTTCGTGGACCACTCCACGGTGAAGGGCCGCTCTTCCTGCACCCGGAGGATATCGATCACTTCAGAGGACGGCGTTCCCGGGTAGCCGCTGGCAAAATCGATGTTTGCCTCCAGGCATGCGTGAGCGATGCCCTCATTTCCGAGTAGGTATCGTACAGCCATTGTTCAACTCAACTGTACTTTTATCATCGGGTTTTAACATAGCGCTTTGGATGCCTGACCAAAACAATTATGTATTTATATCCCGGATGTTGGAGGGAAATCTTAGGGCCCGTAGCATAGCCGGTGGTGCACCCGGCTGATAACCGGGAGGTCGTGCGTTCGAATCGCACCGGGCCCATGTCCTTTTTGATCAGTCTCTTCCGGGGAGCCCCACGGGTCGACACCGCCGGGACTGCTGACTTCTTCGTCCTTTCCCGTAGATTAACCGGGCAGACCCCGGCACCGGCGGCCACGGAGGCGGCGCTTCCAGGAAACCGCCTCGCGTAGCGAAATGGGCGAAGCAAGGTCTTTGCACAACCTTTAAATCGAAGATTATACAACAATTATAGGCACTAGTATGAGTGCATCCGGGCCCGTAGCATAGCCGGTGGTGCACCCGGCTGATAACCGGGAGGTCGTGCGTTCGAATCGCACCGGGCCCATCATCTTCTCAGAACCCTGCTTTCTCGTTGTCTCTTGATCTCACCTCTCACCCCGTGCCCGACGGTAGACAATGTGCTCGAGCGCGAGGACCGTTACGATACCGACCACAAATCCGTTTGCGATGAGGGGGCGAACCGCCGCCGGGAACCCCGCCGCGATCTCCGGGGGCAGAAACGCCACCAGGGTCCCGAGAAGGAGGGGGATGCCGATGATCAGGCCGTCTTCGAATCTCCCGACCGCTTTGCTCTCCTGCGCGAGCATGAGCCCTGCCGCGATCTGGGAGGCCATGACGTAGGTGAGGACGACACCGATGACGGGGGCGGGGATGCTCTCCAGGTATCCGATGGCAAGCGGCGATGCGGCTATGAGGCCGAGCCCAATCGCTGCCGGGACCAGGGCGAGGCGGGACGCGCACCCGGTGGCGGCGATGACCCCGGGGGAGAGGGAGAAGTTCACCGGGCCGATGACGCCGGTGAGCCCCGCGAGAACGTTCGCAAGGCCGGTTACGGTCACCCCGCGGCTCACCCGCTCCTCCATCGCCCCGGCGCCGAGAAGGCCGCCCACCGACTGGATTGAGCCGAGGTCGTTTATCGCGAGCGCGAGGTAGCAGATCAGGAACGCCGCAATGATCCCGGTGTCAGGAACGGCGAGCGGTGCGATCAGGTCTCCAGGCAGCGCGAAGAGGGGGGTATCCGCCGGAGGCAGGGGGACCTCCCCGAAGAGAGCGATGTAGACCGGGGTGCCGATGAGGATCGCCCAGAGCGCCAGGATCGACTTCCACATTCCCGCGAGATAACCGCCGGCGATGAAGAGGGCGAGCGCAAACGTGATTGAGAAGAGGAAAGCCTGCGCCGGGGGGACCGTGCCGCCTCCGTCCGTGACCAGGTTGAGGATGGTGGGGGCGAGGGTGAACGCGATGAGCACGAGGACGACCGTGATCACCCGGGGCGTGAAGAGGCTTTTCAGGCGCCCGATAAGGCCGGTTGCCGCTATTCCGGCAATGAGGAGCCCCCCGGCGAGGAGCGACGCGTTGACCGCTCCGATGCCCGCATCGGTGCTTGCGAGGATGCCGACCAGGAGCACCGTCGCCGGGCCGAGGACCAGGGGAAGCCGGTGGCCGAGGTAGACCTGCACGAGGAGGACGAGGCCGACGAGGAGGAAGAGTCTCTGCAGGTAGGGAACGGCCGCCGCCTCCGCCTGAGCGCCGGCCGCCACCCTCCCGATGATCAGGACGAGAGGAACACTCACCGCCAGCCACTGCAGGCCGAAGATGAGAAGGTGTGCCGGCCCGGGCCGGTTGTCGATACCGCAGGTGAACTCCATTTGCAAAGGCTCCCGGTTGAGGTGCCGGAACGGGCAGCAGGGCGTCCGGCGTGATGATGGAGGATCTCTCGTTGCGGTGAAATAGCGTTTCCCCCTCCTTGGCTGGATCCTGTTATCCCGGCCCGCCCGTCACACAAGATCCGCTCCTTTTACAATTTCGCGCGGAGATCTATCACTATGCACTCTGCAGATTCCGCAGCCCGGGAATCCCGGATAATCGTTACCCGGTGCCGGAGGCGGCCGGCGTGAGCGCCGTCGAGGTCCGGGGCCTCTCGCGGTCCTTCGATGGCCGGGAGATCCTCCGCGACGTTTCGTTCACCGTCGGTCACGGTGAGGTCTTCGGCTATCTCGGCCCGAACGGCGCCGGGAAGACCACGACCATCCGGATCCTGCTCGGCCTCCTTGCCCCCGGCGCAGGCGAGGTCCGGGTCCTCGGCCGCGACCTCGCCTCCGACGACGATGCGCGCCGGAGGGTCGGGGTGCTCTTTGAGAACAACGGTCTTGCCGACCGGATGAGCGCAGCCGGCAACCTGGCCTACTACGCCGGGCTCTACGGCGTTGACGACCCTGCAGAGAGGATCGACGAACTCCTCACGCTCGTCGATCTTGCCGACCGGCGGGACGACCTGGTCGGGACGTTCTCGACCGGCATGAAGCGGAAACTCGGGATCGCCCGGGCCATCCTCCACCGCCCTGAGGTCGTCTTCCTCGACGAACCGTCCTCCGGCCTCGACCCCGGCGCGCAGCGGATGGTCCGTGACCTCATCCTCGAACTCTCGCGGCGGGAAGAGATGACCGTCTTTTTAAATTCCCATCACCTCGACGAAGTCCAGCGGATCTGCTCGACGGTCGCGATCCTCGCCGGCGGCAGGATCCGTGCCTTCGATACGGTGGCAAACCTCACCGCGGCCTCAGACCGCCTTGCCGTGACGGTCTCCCTCGCCGACCCGGGCGACCGCGCCCACGCGTGCGAGACTGCCATGGGGCTGCCGTTCGTCGCCGGGTGCGACGTGGACGGCGACGTTCTCCTCTGCACCCTTGCCGATCCCGGCGCGACCCCGGATCTCGTCGCTGCACTCGTCGGGGCAGGGTTCCGGATCGAGGAGGTCCGCCGGTCATCCAGATCGCTTGAGGAGATCTACCTCGAACACGTCGACCTGGCGGAGGGCGGAGCATGAGCACGCTCGGCATCATCGCCGGCCGCGAGATGCGGGTCGCCCTCCGGAACCGGAGTATCCTCATATCCGGGCTCATCTTTGCCATCTGGCTCCCTGTTATGTCCGCCATGGGGATCGCTGCGGGTGCCGGCGAAGAGGTTACGACCCTTGCCGGCAGCATCGCCGCGGTCACCCTCCCTGTCGGGGTCTTCATGGGCTACATCTTCTGCGCCGATGCCTTCCTCCGCGAGAAGCGGGACGGCACCATTGAGACGCTCCTCTGCACTCCGGTCTCCCTCCGCTGCCTCTGGGAAGGGAAGGCCGTCGGGGTCGCCGTGCCGGCGTACCTGACGACCCTCCTCTCGGCCGCAGTGACCGCCGCGGCGGTCACCGGCCTCACCGGCGCTCCCGTCGCCGCCGAACCGCTGCTTCTCGCCCATCTCGCGGTCGTCGTCCCTGTCTGGATCGCTGCCGCGGCCGGGCTCATCGGCGCGGCCCAGCTCGCGCTCGGGATGCGTGAGAACCAGATCCTCGGATTCGTCCTCATCTTCGGGTTCGTCTTCCTGATCATCGGGCTCCAGCAGGTCGTACCGGGCGGGCCCGGCATCTCGGCGACGACTGAGGCGGTTCTCGCGGCGGCCGGGGTAGCGCTCCTCGCCCTCGCCCGTGTCATCGCCGGTAAGGTGACGAAGGAACGGATCGTCAGGACGATCCCGTGAGGTGGGGGAGTTCTTCCGGGGAAGAGGGTCGAACACGGCGGTATCCTGCGCCGCACCCGGGGGCAACGTCCGCTTCGTGACAGCGCCGTCCAGGAAAGGAGATTCCGGAGGTATGCTCGATACTGCATATCCCGCGGGCATCCCATAACCTGTCGCCGGTAATGATGCACGTGCCATGCAGGAGGAGCACGATCTCCCTGCCCGCATCCCCCGTGCCCTCCGGTTCAGGCCGAAGGGCATGGCCATCACCGGGGTGGCAATACAGTTCGGCGTCACGGAATACGGTCTCAAAGCACCTCGAGATCCTCCGGATCGCGGGAAAGGTCGACGTCCGGAGCCTCGGCAATGCAAAGCCTATTCCCTTGTCCGGCATGTCCCGATCTCCGCCTTTCTCTGCTTCACGAAGAAATTCCTCGCCCGGATCGCGATGGAGCTTGCCGACCTGTCGCCGGAGGCGGATATCTACCGGTATGACTTGTTCCCGATGTCCGGGTCTTCGTCGACTCGTATGACGAAGTCGACCGGCAGTTTCTCATGAGAGCGATCGTCGGCCGGGATTTCCGGCAGGGACCGGAGCGACTGGCAGGCCGGGATATCATTGGTATGGCCTTCCGTATCGATGATCTCGTCGGTGCCCAACCATCCCGTTGAACTCTGCGACGGGACGCGGTACGTCACCTACGAGGACGTCACCGAAGAGCGCCGGGTCTGTGCGGTGCTGGTGGGCGAGATAGCACGGTTGCGAAAAAAAGTGGACTGCTTTCCAGCGGGTAGTGCCCGCTGGAAGAAGTATTGTCGGCGCCTCACGGGCCCTGGGGCTCTTTACAGCGTCTCGCTGCCGTAGAGGTAGGGCCTGAGGGCCTCCGGGACCGTGACCGACCCATCCTCGTTCTGGTAGTTCTCCAGGATTGCCCGTATCGCGCGGGAGGTCGCGATCGCGGTGCTGTTCAAGGTGTGCAGGTAGCGCTTCTCGGTGAACTCGGTCGGGTCGCGCACCTTGATGTTCAGCCTGACCGCCTGGTAGGCCGTGCAGTTCGAGCAGGAGACCGCCTCGCGGTAGCACTCCTCCCGCGGCATCCAGACCTCGAGGTCGTACTTCTTCGCGGCGACGGTCCCGATATCCCCCGTGCAGATCAAAACGACCCGGTAGGGGAGGCCGAGCTGCTGGAAGACCATCTCGGCGTTCGCGAGCAGCTCCTCATGGAGGTCCCAGGACTGCTCCGGCGTCGCGTAGATGAACTGCTCCACCTTGTGGAACTGGTGGACGCGGAAGAGCCCTTTCGTATCGAGCCCATGCGCCCCGATCTCGCGCCGGAAGCACGGGCTCAAGCCCGCGAGCCTGAGCGGCAGGTCCTTCCCCTCGAAGATCTCGTTGCTGTACATCGCGGCCATCGGGTGCTCGCTCGTCGCGATCAGGTACTCGTCCTCGCCGTCGATCTTGTACATGACGTTCTCGAAGTCGGCAAGGTCGGTCACGCCCTCGTATGCGGCCCGGTTCATCATATAGGGAGGGATGATCGGGGTGTATCCCCGCTCGACGAGAAGGTCCATCACAAACCGCTGGAGCGCCATATCGAGCAGGGCAAGCCTGCCCTTCAGGAAGTAGAACCCGGCCCCGGAGATCTTTGCCGCGCGCTCGAAGTCCGCCCAGTCGTGCTCGACGGCGAGCGCCCCGTGGTTCTTCAGGTCGAATGCGGGGGTCTTAGGGTCACCCCAGCGCCGGATCTCGACGTTCTCGGTGTCGTCTTTCCCTATCGGAACGCTCTCGTGGAGGATGTTCGGGAGCCGCATCAGGCGGTACTTCACCGCCTCGGTGAGCGTATCGCGCTCCGTCTCCGCCTGCTTGATCCGTCCGGGAAGACCTGCAGTCTCGGCGATGAGATCTGCGGCATCCCTCCCTGCCTTCCTCGCCTGGCTGATCTCGCGGGATATGACGTTCCTCCGGTTGCGCAGGTTGCCGATCGCCACGGTGAGTTCCCGTGCCCTCCGGTCCATCTCCAGCACCTCGTCGATCCAGGCCAGCTTCTCGGTATCTCCTCTCTTGATGAGGTCTGCCCTGACGATATCGGGGTGTGCACGAACGAACTTCAACTCAAGCATGCTGTCTCTGTACATACTTTGCCATGACGGTATATGGTCATGTTGCCCTTCCTGCATGGTGAGTGCCGGCAACTCCCCGGGCAGAACGCGATCCGATCGTCCTGCCGCTCCCGCCTAAAACCTACTCTTATAATTTCCGGCGAACCAACTCATGTAGCATGGAAAAGAACCAGAAGATCATCCTGGTCGTGGGCTGTCTCATCACGCTCGGGCTCTTCTACATCGAGCCCTTCTTCGCCCTCATCGCTCTGGTCGGTGTACTGGCCCTCCTGATGAGTATTCACATCATGAGGGATACCGCTGAATACCCGCTCGTCACCGCAGAACTCTCGGAGAACGCCCGGGAGATCATCGTCACCAATGCGGGAACCACGAGAGCGCAGAATATCCATGTCGCCCTCGTTCCGCTCAACATCGAGTTCGATCTCGCCTCGCTCGATCCGGACGAGGAATCCGGGTTCAGTCTTGGTTCCATGATCTCCGAGGCAAAAGCGGTCATAACCTATGAAAACCCTGTCGGTCGGGAGTTCTCGCGCTCGTACGCTCTCACGGCGCTCGGGCCGGGGCGCGACCCCACCGAGCCGATGTTTCCGATATTCGGGCACCGGTGAGAGGAGACGGCGCGCGAGAACTCTCTCCCGCCAGGGTTTTTTGCGGGTGCTTCCGGCAGACCAGAGTGGAAAGCCCCCGGGGGTTCGCGTCGGCGGTTCATCAGCATCCGGGAGTATAGATAGATCTTATGGGGCGAGGTACTCGAGCGTCCGTGCGAGTGCGGCCGTCAGTTCCTCTTCTTTCTGTGCGTACTCAAACATCGCCCGGTAAAGCATGCAGACAAGGTCGTAGCCGTAGACGTCGAACGCCTCCTCCGGCGCAAGCGTCGCGAGGTAGGAGTCGATCCGGATCTCGGTGTGGGTGTACATCACCTCGTAAAAGACCCCATCCTCACCGAGGACGCATATCTGAGCGTCGACGGGCAGGGTCGGGTCGTCGGGTCGGTACGGAAGCGGGTCGGTCTTTCCGAGAACGATCATCTTCTTCTCGTAGAACTCCTGGTCGTAGAGTTCCCCGGACGCCTCCCTCTTTGCGCGCCGGAGCATCTCCAGGCCGATCTCGCCGACGACCGGCGCCGTATCGGCGGCCATCCGCGCAAGGAGTGCTCCTATGTTGTCCCGGAGTCCGGATGCCGACTCTTCCTTCTTCGCCTGCAGGTCCCCGAGGGTCTCGAGGAGCCGGGTATATCCCTCTTCGATGATCGGATCCATTGCTCACCTAACTCTCGCGTGCGCCGGCATAAGCGCACCGGTTTGTCCCGTTAGTCGCCCTGTCTGAGGCGTTCGATGCCGAGGGAGCCTGCATACGCGAGGGTGCTCACCAGGATGATCGTCGCCCCGGATGGGACGTTCAAGAGGTAGGAGAGCCATATTCCCGTCAGAGTGAAGACGATGCCGAGGACGACGGCAAGGAGCATCATACTCCAGATGCGGGTGGTGTAGAGGCGGCTGATCGCCGCCGGAAGGGTCAGGAGCGCGATCACAAGGATGATCCCCACCACCCGGATCAGCATCACCACCGTGAGCGCGATCAGCACAAGGAGAAGGAGCGAGAGCCGCTCGACGGGCAGGTTCATGACCGTCGCGTAGTCCGGGTCGAAGGTGACCGCCTGGAGCTCCCGGTAGAGGAAGGCCACGACGGCGACGATGATGGCCACGAGGGTCGCCATCAACAGGATGTCCTCCCACGGCACGAGGAGGATGTTCCCGAAGAGGTAGGAGAAGAGATCGGGGGCAAATCCCGGTGTCAGGTAGACAAAGAGGATCCCGATGGCCATCCCGGCCGCCCAGACCGCGCCGATGAGCGTATCCATCTGTTGTCGGGCGCGGATCTCGAGCGCGCCCATCCCGAGCGCCGTTGCCACGGTGAACCCGGCGGCGCCGATGAGCGGGTCGATGTGGAGGAAGTAGCCGAGGCCGATCCCCCCGAAGGCCGCGTGGGAGATGCCGCCGCTGACCGAGACCATCCGCCGGACCACGACGTAGGTGCCGATGATGCCGCAGGCGACGCTCGCGAGCACTCCGGCGGCGAGCGCGTTTCTGAAGAACTCAAACCCGAGCACCTCGAGCATCTTCTCACTCCTTCCTTGAGTGTTCCGGGAGAACCCGGTGCGGGATGCCGTGGGCGATCAGGTCCACCGGACAGCGGTATGCGGCCTCGAGCATATCCGGCGTGATCTCGTTCGTGTCGTGTGTGTAGAGACGCCGGTTTAAGCAGGCGACCCGGGTCACGCGGGCCGGGAGCACCCCGATGTCGTGTGTCACGAGGACGATTGCCATCCGGTCGCGGAGCCCATCAAGGATCTCGTAGAACTGCGCCTCGGTCGGGGCGTCCACGTAGACCGTCGGTTCGTCGAGGAGGAGCACCTTCGGGTCGCCGACGAGCGCCCGGGCGATGATCACCCGCTGCTGCTCCCCACCCGAGAGATTCCGGATCTGTCGGTCCGCAAGATGGGCGATCTGCATCGTATCGAGCGCCTCCTCGGTCCGGGCACGGTCTTCTTCGCCGTAGCGCCTTGGAAGGCGGGTGATGTGGCCGAGGCGGCCGGAGAGGACCATCTCCCGCACGGTGATAGGATACTCAAAATCAAACGTCCTGAACTGGGGGACGTAGCCGAGGTACCTGCGCATCTCCATCTCCGTACCGCCGAGGATCCGGATGACGCCGCGGGAGGGAGTGAGGAGGCCGAGGATCACCCGGAGGAGCGTCGTTTTTCCGCCACCGTTCGGTCCGATGATTGCGTAGACATCGTCCGGGTAGACGGCAAGACTCACTCCCTCAAGTATGTTCTGACCGCGCAGCCTGACCCAGACGTCGTCTACCTCAATCACGGGCGCGCTCATGGCCTGCCGCTCCCTGCGAATGCCGAGGCTACGTACCGCATGTTCTCCAGGTACTCTTTTTCAAGCGGGCTTACCGTCACCACGGTGCCGCAGATTTCGTCCGCGATAACCTCGGCGCTCCGGGTGGAATGCTCGGGCGAGGCGAATATAACCCCGATTCTCTCCTCCTTTGCCTGTGTGATGAGGTGCTCCAGCCTCTGCGGGGAGGGCTCTTTTCCCTCGTCCTCGATCGAGATCTCGGTAAGACCGTAGTCCCGGGCGAGGTAGGCCCATGCCGAGTGGTCGACCATGACGGTCGTCACCCCTGACCCGGCGAGCGTTCCGGCGATCTCCGCGTCCAGGGTATCGAGTTCTTCCAGGTAGGCGTCGGCGTTCCGGCGGTAGTCGCCGGCGTTCTCCGGGTCGACCTCCGCGAGACCCTGGTAGATGTTCTCGACCATGACCTTCGCGTTCCGCGGGGAGACCCAGATGTGCGGGTCGATCCCCGCATGGCCGTCCTCGCCGGTCGAGATCAGGTCGACGCCGCGCGAGCAGTCGACGACCAGCATGTCGGGATTCAGGGCGGCGATCTTCTCCTTCCAGGCGAGTTCAAACTCGATCCCCGAGCCCACCACGGCATACATCTCCGCCTCCGCGACATCGGCGATGACCCCCGGGGGCGGTTCGTAGGTGTGCGGGTCGGCTCCCGCCGGCACCAGCAGGACCACCCGGACATTATCGCCTCCCACCCGCTCGACGAACTCCTGCTCGGGAGGGATGGTGACTGCGACGACGATCCGTTCATCCTGCTGCCGGTCGGCTCCGGTGCATCCCGCCGTGGCTGCTGCCAGCAGCAGGACTAAAAGCGCTGCCAGAATTCGTGCTAGCGGGGTTTTTCGGCCCCTTTTTTGTGATTCCATGTACCTCACCCGGAATTTGGTATGGGTCTAAACATTCATCCCTGGAGGCAGAAGAACGTGCTGACGTCACCCCTGGTGCCCGCAGGAGGGGCAGCAGCAGTGATCGTGCTCAATCTCTCCGCAGCCGCTCATCATCGGGTGTCCGAGCGAGGAGCATATCCTGTTCGTCAGGTCCTTTGAGAAGCACTGCTCGATCTTCGCTGCTTCCCTGCAGGCCTCGTCGGGTTCAAGGCCGTGGCGGCTGAGAACCAGGGCGACGATCCGGTGACGCCGGAGCAGGAACCGGGCGTACTCGGTGCCTGCAGACGTGAGCCGCACCCCGTGATAGGGCCTATGCTCGATGTATCCCGCTTTTGCTATCTCCGTGAGCGCCTTTGTCACCGTCGAGGGTGCGACCGAGAACCGGGCGGCGATCTCGGTCGTCTTCACGACGTCGCCCTGCATGTGGATGTACTTGAGGTATTCTGCCTTTCGTGAGGAGAGTTCGTGCCCGGTGATCCCCTGCATGGTAGGAGAGTATGCTCTTCCTGGAGAAAAAGTTTCGGTGGGGCTAAATCCTGTCGCCGGTCCCTTTCGGGACAAGGTTGCCGGTGACGTAGTGCCGCCGGCTCCCGGTGATCACCGCCCGCCCCGAGAACCCGAGCGGCAGGTCTTCTTCGATGACGACGTTGAGGTAGCAGGGGTTGCGGCAGACGGTTGACCCGGGCGTGTTCTTCTCGGTCGCGACGACCGGTGTCTCCCTCCCGATCCAGCGTTCGTTGTAACGGTCATAGATCCGGTTCGCCTCGGCGAGCAGCGCCCGGGATCTAACTTTGCGTATCCGCTCCGGGAGGTCTTTTAAGGCTGCGGCGGCCGTGCCGGGCCGCCGGGAGTAGCGGGTGATGTTCACCTTCACGAATGCCGCGCGCTCGATGAGTTCGAGTGTCTGCCGAAACTCCTCCTCCGTCTCCCCGGGAAACCCGGTGATGAAGTCGGAGGAGACCATCATCTCCGGGTAGCGTTCCCGGAACGCATCGACGATCCGGAGAACGTCGACCGCGCGGTAGCCGCGCTGCATTCTCCCAAGGACGGAGTCCGAGCCCGACTGGACGGGGAGGTGGAGGAACCGGAAGATCTTATCGCTCTCGTAGGCATCGACGAGGGGCTCGAGGATCCCGAGCACCGAAGCAGGGCTCATCATCCCCAACCGGACGGCGAACCGCCCGGGGATCTCTCTGATCGCCAGCAGGAGGTCGGGGAGCGATTCGCCCCGGTCAAACCCCCAGGCGGCCACGTCCTGCCCGGTCAACTGGATCTCGTATGCACCCGACGCGACAAGGCACCGGACGGCATCGAGGATCTCCCCGGGCGACGCGCTATCGAGCCTTCCGCGCGCGAGCCGGGTGATACAGTAACTGCACCGGCCGAGGCACCCGCTTGCGACCTGCACCACGCCGACCGCTCCTGAACTGCGGGTGCCGATGCCGCAGGACTGCTCGTGGATCTCGTCCGGGTGGATGACGTGCGGCGTGCAGACCGCGCGAATCCTCTCTATCTGGACGAGCGGCATGCACCCGGTCACGTAGAGGTCCCGATCGGCGAAGGCCGCGAGACGCCGGATCATCTTCCGTTCGGTTGCGTCGATCACCGTACAGGTGTTGACGATCACGGCGTCTGCCTCGTCGGGCCCGGTCAGCGTACAGCCGAGACCTTCCAGTATCTCTTTCAGCCTCTGGGTGTCGGCGTGGTTGTAGGTACACCCGTAACTCTCGATGTAGATCGGTCTTCCACGCAGCTCTTCCAGCGTCATGGCCCTTAACTCCTTGCGCGTAGCCGGTGACCGGTTCGACCTCTCGCGGTGAACATCCCTGCCGTTTTGAGGGTATTCTATCCCGCTTCCGACCGATATTGTGCCAAGCACAATACTTAACCGCTGATATTACAATCTCTTTATTCGATGATTAAAATTGGGTTGCTGGGATGCGGCAACGTCGGGCGGATCATCGCCACGCACGCCGAGAGCATCCAGGTTGTCGCTGTCTTCGATATTATTCCCGGGCGGGCAGAGGAACTGGCAGAGCGCTGCGGTGCCCGGCCATACACGGACTTCGACGCCTTCATGCAGGAAGATTTCTCGATCGTCGTGGAAGCCGCTTCGGTCGACGCAGTCAGATGCTATGCAGAGGCGGTCCTCCGCTCGGGGAGAGATATCATCGTCCTCTCCGGGGGGGCTCTCGCGGATGAGGAGTTCCGCGAGCGCCTTGTCAACACCGCACATGAATTCGGGAAGAAGATCCGTATTCCGAGCGGTGCCATCGTTGGCCTCGATAACCTCAAGATCGGTCAGGTCTCGCCGCCGAGGAAACTGCTCCTGCGGACAACAAAACCCCCCGCGTCGCTGGGGCTCCCCATCACGGCCCGGACGGAGATATTCAAAGGGCTGGCAAACGACTGTATTAAGCAATACCCGAAGAACATCAACGTCGCGATAGCGCTGGAACTCGCTGCCGGCAGGGACGCCGATGTGGAACTCTGGGTTGACCCTGCAACAGAGAGGAACATCCACGAGTTATTCGTCGAGGGCGACTTCGGGGACATTTACGTCAGGGTCAGGAACGTCCCGAGCCCCGATAACCCCGCCACGAGTTATATGGCGGCTCTCTCCATCCTGACGCTCTTAAAGAACCTTGAAAACCCTCTGGTGGTGGGGACGTAACGATGGAAGAGAGGATCCGTGCGCTTAAAGCCAGGAAGAATGCAGTTGTCATGGCGCATAACTACCAGCCCCTGGAGATCCAGAGGCTTGCCGACGTTGTGGGTGACAGCCTTGAGATCGCGGTGAAGGCAAAGGAAGCCAGGGCTGACCTGATTGTCATCTGTGGTGTCCGGTTTATGGCCGAGACGGCAAAGATCCTCAACCCGGAACGTAAGGTCATCATCCCGGTCGAGGATGCGGGGTGCCCTCTCGCCGACTTCCTGACCCCGGACCTGATCCGGGAGGCGCGGGTGCAGCATCCCGATGCTGCCGTAGTGGTCTATGTCAACAGCACGGCGGAAGTCAAGGCGCTCGCCGATACCACCTGCACCTCTGCAAACGCGGTCCAGGTCGTGGCGTCGCTCTCAAACGATACGATCCTCTTCGGGCCGGATGCAAACCTTGCGGCATACGTCCAGCGGCAGCTCCCTGAAAAGACGATCATCCCGGTTCCCCCCGGCGGGCACTGCTATGTCCACGCCGGGTTTACCCGTGCCGATGCCGAAGCGGCACGGGGAAGGGGCGGCATGATCGTATGTCACCCGGAGTGCCCGCCGGAGATCCAGGAGCAGGCCGACCGGACCGTCTCCACGGGGGGCATGGTCCGGGATGCCGCCGCCGGCGGAAACGAGCCCTGGTCGGTCTTCACCGAACGGGAGATGGTCTCCCGCCTCCGGGTGCTCTACCCGGGCAGGGTCTTTTATGAGAAACCGGAGGCGGTCTGCGTGGATATGAAGAAGACGTCCATCCCCGACCTCCGGCGGGCGCTCGAACGCGAAGAGCACGAGATCATCCTCTCCCCGGAGGTCATGGACCGGGCACGGCGGGTTATCGAGCGGATGATCGCCGTCGGTGCGTGAAGTGCATGATCTCTATCGAGGACCTGCTCCGGTTCGTCCGGGAGGATGCGCCGTGGGGCGACGCCACCTCTGAAGCGATCGTCCCCGACATTGTCTGTCGGGCGGTGATCCGGGCAAAAGACTCCGGGACCGTCGCGGGTCTCGCCGAGGCGCGGGCGCTCTTTGAGCACTTCGGGGTCACGGTTCGTGAGCGTTCCGTTGACGGCAGAGCGGTCGCCCCGGGAGCGACCCTCCTCGAACTCGACGGGCCGGCGCAGGCGATCCTTCTCGTGGAGCGGACGGCGCTCAACATCATCGGGCGCATGAGCGGGATTGCGACCCGGACCCGGGAGGCGGTCGATACCGTCCGGGCGGTTTCACCGGAGGTGCGGGTTGCCGCGACCCGGAAGACCGCTCCGGGACTGCGGGTGCTGGACAAGAAGGCGGTGGTGCTCGGCGGGGGCGACCCGCACCGCTGGACTCTTTCGGATATGGTCCTGATCAAGGACAATCACCTCGCGCTGGTGCCGCTCCCCGAAGCTATCCGGAGGGCGAAGCAGCAGAGCCTCTACCGGCTGGTCGAGGTGGAGGTTGAGACGGTCGAGGACGCCGTCACGGCTGCAAAGGCCGATGCTGACCTTATTCTGCTTGACAACATGAGGCCGGACGCGGTCAGCGAGGTCGTCCGGGTACTCGCCGGGCGGGGTCTCCGGGAGGGGGTGACTCTGGAGGTCTCCGGGGGGGTTGCCGCCGGTGACCTTGCCGGGTATGCCGCGACAGGGATCGATATTATCAGCATGGGTGCGCTCACCCATACGGTCAGGAACTTCGACGTGAGTCTGGACATCCTTGCGGGAGCGGGCACAGTCAGGATCCTATGACCGGTGCCGGCGGCGCCCGGGAGAAGAGCGAGGGGTTCAGGAGGCGCCCGGCGTCTCCTCCATCGTGAGCTCGTCAAGGAACGGCATCACTCCTTTGACGTATGGCAGGAGTTTCCCCTCCTGCATCGTGATCTCCCCGTAGGCGACGACCTCGATGACCAGCGGAAGTTCATCCAGGCGCCGGGTGAAGAGTGGGTCCGACTCGCTGGCAAATCGGAGGAACGCATCCAGCCTGATGAACGGGCGCTCGAGGTCCGGAACGTCACCGTACTCCTGCAGGTCTTTCCGGAGCGTGGAAGACCGGGCCAGATCCTCCTCAAAATAGAGGAAGACCTGGAAGTTGTGACGCTTTCCCAGGTTATCGAGTTCTCTGATGTCGATCTTCGCTCCCAGGACGATACCGAGGCGTTCCAGGTCCGGCGGGAACGCCGTACCCTCCAGTGTGCCGGTCGGACTCTCCATACTATGGAGATGGCCGGGAAAGTAGAAAAATGCACCTCACGGGAGCGTCTCCCCTGCCGGGGCAAAACCTTATACTCCGGCGGTTCAAGATGGCCGCGAGGTGGCCTATGGCGGGGAAGGATTCGCTGCTGCCGGGGGGAGAGGTCGAGATCCTCAGCAGGGAGGAGAAACTTCATCGGTATCTCTCGATGCTGGAGTCCGGGGATCTCAACGATCGGTGGCGGGCCGCGGATGCTCTCGGAGAGTTGGGGGACCACCGTGCGGTGCAGCCACTAATCCGGGCGCTGGAGGACGAGCATGTCGATGTCCGCTGGAAGGCGGCGAGAGCGCTCGGGAGCCTCGATGAACGCGAACCTGTGCTTCCGCTGATACGGGGCCTGGAGGACGAGAGTTCCTGGGTCCGGTCGGGGGCGGCGTGGGCGCTCGGAAACATCGGTGACCCCAGGGCTGTCGAGCCGCTGATCCGGGCGCTCGACGACGCAAAGCCCCGGGTCCGGAGATTGGCAGCACGGGCCCTCGGTCGGATAGGCAATCCGCGAGCCAGGGAACCTCTGGCGCGCCTCCTTGGCGATGCCGACCGCGACGTCAGGCTTGCTGCCCGTCAGGCGCTCGACGAGCTCGGGACCGAGCGGGAGATCCCGAGCATCTGACGGGGGTGCCGTCTCTCTCCAGCGGCCGGGCCATTACGGCTCACGCGAAATACGAGATCGTGTTCGGGGTCTGCAACCGGTAGTGCCGGGGGTTGTATGGAGCATTTCTTCAGAGCCCTGTTTCCAGAACCATTCAACCTTGCCGGACATTCTATGATGCGGTCCCGGCCGTTCACTTTCCCATCAGAGGTGGTACCCTCCACCAGGAAGGCCATCCTGCCTATCATAGCCCGGGTATGCGGCCTTCGTCCCATATGGGTTTATAATCTAGTAACAACTTCATGTATTTGACTACCAGTTGCGCTCCATTTATATAGTAAGAGTAGCGTCCCGGGAGAATGTCAGATGGACTTATTCATGAAGTGTGCCATTGAAGAGGCGGAAGAGGGCTTGCAGGAAGGTGGGATACCCATCGGGGCGGTGCTGGTTCGCGGCGGTCGGATCATCGGAAGGGGGCGGAACCGCCGTGTCCAGTGCAACGATCCCCTGCTCCATGCCGAGATCGACTGTCTGAGAAACGTCGGGAGGATCCGGAACTACGCGGGGTGTACCCTCTACTCCACGCTGATGCCCTGCTACTTCTGTGCCGGAGCAGCCGTCCAGTTCGGGATCGGGAAGGTCGTGGCAGGGGAGTCGGCAAACTTCCCGGGAGCACGGGAATTCCTTGAGTCCCACGGGGTCGAGGTGCTCGACCTTGATCTCGATATCTGCAAAACAATGATGTATGCGTTCATCGAGGCTCATCCCCAGCTCTGGTACGAGGATATCGGGGTGCTGTGAGTGAAGTTCCATGGCTAAACGTGCATTGCTTCCTTGCGCCGTCGTTGCCGTCGTCTTCTTCCTCATCGGCGCCTGGGTCGCCCTTGCGGTCGCGCCCATCATTGCCGGGCCTGTATCCGGCAATGACGTCGATCGGGAGACACTCTTTCAGGTCTCGACGATCGATGCACTCCTGCAGGGCGCGTATGACGGGAGTGTGACATACGACAATCTCGCGACCTACGGGGATCTCGGGATCGGGTGCGGCGATCGGCTCGACGGAGAACTGATCGGCATCGACGGCGAATGGTACCTGGTACGGGTTGATGGGCGGGCCTACCCTGCCACCGGGAATGCGACGACGCCGTTTGCGGCCACGACGTTCTTTGACCCGGATCTCTCCGTCACGATCGATGAACCGATGAACCTGACCGATCTCGGGCGCTGCCTGGAGGCGGAGCTCCCCTCCGAGAACCTCTTTTATGCGATCCGGATGGACGGCACCTTCCCGCGGGTGGTGACCCGGAGCGTGCCCGCCCAGGAAAAGCCCTATCCGCGGCTCGTCGACGTGACGGCAAACCAGACGGTCTTTACGTTCGAGAATGTCACCGGGACCTTCGTCGGGTTCTGGACACCGACGCTCGCAGAAGGGATCAACGTCCCGGGTTACCATCTCCACTTCATCACTGCCGATCGCACCGCCGGCGGGCACCTGCTTGATATGATGGTGCCTGCGGGCAGCAGCGCGCAGGTTGACACCACGACGAACTTCACCATGGCGTTCCCCGCGAGCGGCGACTTCTGGACGGTCGACCTCTCGGCAGACCTCTCGGACGACCTTGAGCGGGTCGAGTAAACCCGGGAAAAATCCCTCTTTTTCTTTCGCATCTTTGCCTGAACAGGCGCAAGTCATACACGGAAGAAGTCCGCGAAGTGCGATGGGCTGAGTTTGAGAAGCCTTCAGGCCTCGAGCCGAGAAGAGGGCTGCCACCCCTCATCAACCGGATGTCATATTCTCTGCGGCTCGCAGCCTCGTGGTGCTCGAACTCTTTCCTCGCACCTAACGGTGCTCACGCTCCTGCCCTCTGGCCTGTCACGTTGTCAACTACCCCCGACTTCAGTCGGGGGCATGCTGCCGTGGGTGGCACCATGCTCTTTGTAGGCTTGCGATTCCACCTCTCCCCCGGCGTCGGGGGAGCGGACCGCAATAGGCCGGTTGACGGCGGCCCTGGCAGCAAGATCGCTGCACTGTGGTGTCGTTTGCGCCAATCGCATGGAACGGTAATCCACAGGAGAGGGTTCCTGCTTCGTGCCTTCTGCGGCGCAACCAGATCTCTCTTCGTGCTCATCCGACATAATGGGCGTCCCTGCGGGGTGAAAGTGTATCGGGATATGCGGGGGGCCGATTCCTCCCCCGACTCAAGTCGGGGGGCTCCTCGGCCCATGATCCTGAACCGTCGCACTTCCGGGGAAGTCGTTCTTCGCGTGAGAGAAAGATGTGGGCGGGGTTGAGATCCTGCTGGAAAAAGGGAGGTTATCGGACGACGAGCAACGGCGGTCTGACCGCACCTCCGATCTCTTCAAGCAGGGCACTGATGCGGGTCTTCCCGCTTTTGCCGAACGCGCCCATGACAACCAGGCCGTATGCACCGGTGTTCGCCTCCCTGACGACCTCATCACGGACGTTGCCCTCGACAATCTTTCCCGAGCACAGGACCTTCTCCCCCTTGTAGCGGGAGAGGAGGCTGTTCTGGTCGTCCTCGATGCTCTTATGCATGTCCCTCCAGATCCTGCCCTCATAGTCCTTCAACTGCCCGCAGATGCCGCTCTGAGCGCAGAAGTTGAACGTCATCGCTTTTGCCTCCGCGATATCCAGCACCGAGAAGAGGACCACCTCGGCATTCTTCCGCTTTGCCAGTCCAATCGCGTGCAGAGCCGCTTTCTGGCTCCACTTCGAACCGTCGATAAGCACCAGAATCTTCATGTCATTCACACCGCAAATTTCAGCCAGAGTATTCCAAATCCTACTGCAACCGTCACGAAGAGTACGAGCATCCCCACCTTCAGGAAGTCGATGAAGGTGATGCCGATCCCCTCGCGCTCGGCGATACCGATGACCACAACGTTTGCTGACGCACCGATGGCGGTGCCGTTCCCGCCGAGACACGCACCGAGGGCGAGGGACCACCAGAGCGGGTAGACGTCCATTGTCGCCCCCAGGTCGTGAATGAGCGGGATCATCGCCGCGGTCAGGGGGATGTTGTCCACGATCGCCGAGGCGATGGCGGCAAACCAGGTCACGATGAACATCGCCTCCCCGGTCGATCCGACGTTCTCGACCATGACCTGGGCGATGCTTGAGATGATCCCGGTCTCGACGAGGGCGCCGACGATGACGAAGAGCCCGCCGAAGAAGAAGAGGGCCGGCCACTCGATCTTCTCAAAGATCTCCTCCGGGGACTGCCTGCTCCAGAAGAGGAGGATCGCCGCCCCGATGAGGGCCACCTCCGCAGGTTCAAGCCCCATCGCCGGATCGACGAACGGCAGGACGGCGTGCAGAATCTCCCCGATCCGATCGTGGATGAAGAAGAGGAGGACCACAAAGACGATGACGGCCACCGACTTGTTGAAGAGCGACCGGTCGACGATCGCTGCCCGTTCATCGAGACTGTCGAGCGTCCGGACCAGTTCCTGCCGTTCATCCGGGCTCACCTTCATGGATCGGCCGTAGATGAGGTACATCAGCCCGATGAGGAGCACCATGTCGACGACCATGATGGGGGCAAGGTGAATCAGGAACTCATTGAACGTCAGTCCTGCTGACGATGCGATCATGATGTTCGGCGGGTCGCCGATGAGCGTCGCGGCCCCGCCGACATTGGAGGCGAAGATCTCCGTGACGAGGAACGGGACGGGGTTGAGGTTCATCACCCTTGCGACGTAAAGGAGCATCGGGGTGAGGAGGAGGACCGTGGTGACGTTGTCGAGGAACGCGCTCACGACCGCGGTCACGATCGCAAAGAGGATCATGACCCTGATAGGACTCCCTTTTGCGAGTTTCGCCGTACGTATTGCGATATACTCAAAGAGACCGCTGCCACGGGCGGTATTGACGATGATCATCATCCCGAGGAGTAAGAAGATGGTCCCGAAGTCGATATGCTCGAGGAGTCCCTCCCAGGTAACGATCCCGATGAAGACGACGACCGCCGCTCCCATCATGGCGGCAACTGCCCGGTGGATCCGCTCGTCGATGATGAGGGCGTAGGTGAAGAGAAAGACCGCTACTGCAATCAGTGCAATCGTATCCATCCACGCACCTGTCAGTAGATGAGAGCTGGTATCTCCACCCGCTGGCAGATGCGCAGGACGGTCGGGCTGATCGAGAGATCGGCCGATTCACCATCGGCATAACGCCGGGAGAGCGCGACAATATCGTGATTCTTCGCCATCAGGACAACATCGTCGCCCTTATGCCCGACAAACATCCTTGTCTGGGTTGAAAAACCGTGTTCTTCGAGTTTTGCCACGGCTCGTTCGAGCAGTTTCTGCCCGTACTCCTCTTTCTTTGCCTGGAACTCCTCCATTGATGCACGGTCAAGCGTCTGCTCAACGAGTTCGACTACCCCGGCATCGGTGATGTAGGCGAGCGAGATGGTGGCATCGTAGGCGGAGAGGACGTCGATGGCTTCATCGGTGATCTCGTGGACGAAGTGGTCGAGCGGCACCAGGATCGACCGGACCTCGGGGACGAGCATCTCCTCGTCGGCCAGCAGAAACTCGCCGTACTCCTTGAGGACCGACTCATAGCGCCTCCCGACGATATCTCTGTACTTTCGCTGGATTAAGGCAGAAGAGTATCCCATGTAAATCACTCCTAGGTTTTCCGGAGGTTTCGTTTAATACTTTTGTTTGGTCGGATCTGTACGCTCCTTCCTCTTGAGCGCCTGCAGGCGCTCCTGGTAGGAGTTATCCGCAGCCGTCATAAGGACGATCGCCGGAGATCACTCCCAGAAACCCGATCCTTTGCAGTCATCTCTCTTTCCGCTCCGCAAGCGCCTCCTGGCACTCCGGACAGAGCATCTTCCTCTTTCTGTCCAGTTCATCCAGCGTCCGCGGCCGGAACATGACGCATTCGGGGTTTTCGCAGTGCCCGAGCCCGAGGAGGTGCCCGATTTCGTGCGCTCCCTCTTTTGCGGTCCGGTCGATCAGGTCGGCGTCGTCCGGCACCCTGCCATAATACCCGTTCCCGAAGCGGGCGGTCGAGACGATGGCGACGCTGCTTGCCGGCCTCGCAAGGCCGAAGACGAAGTCGCACCCTTTGACGTAGAGGTCCCGCGAGGTGACGAGCAGCAGGGGGCCGTCAATCCCGTATCTGCGGGTGAGGGTATCCTGCAGGCGGTCCAGAATTTTTTGAGCATCGTGCTGGTTGCGATCACGGTCGTAGCCGTCAATGAGGAGCGGATAGTCGATGAGCCCGGTCTCTCGCCCGAGGATCATCGAAATCCTCCGGGCGACCGGGAGCTCGATACCTTCCGGTGCCTGTTGGTCCCAAAGAATATTGACGCCCATTACCTAATCTCTGGGTAATGTGTCACTATAAACATATTGAACGGAGTATCGGGGAGTATATCGCCGGTCGCTACCGGCGGGCCGTAGAAGTGGGTATCGGCAACAACCCCGACGCCGCACGACTGGTCGCAGCCGCCGGGGCTCTTGTCCTCTGCATCGACATCCGGCCCGGCATCCGGCACGAAGGGCTCACTGTGGTGACCGATGACATCTTCGAGCCCGACCTCCGACTGTATGCGGGTGCGGACGTGATCTACGCCGTGCGCCCCGGCGTGGAGATGGTCCAGCCGCTGATCGGGCTTGCCGCCCTGGTCAACAGCGATCTTTTGGTCTATCACCTGGGCTGTGAGATCTACGGGGACGGGGGCGAGGTCGTGGACTGCGGCCCGGTTCTTCTCCACTGCTACCACCGCCGCAGTCCTTAGAAGAGCGTCGCCTGACCCGGGGGAGGATCTCGCCGCGCCTCGGCATCGCCGGGAGGGTCGTCGTCTCTGGGTTTTTTACCCTTGGCGGGATTTTTTTCTTTGCCGGAGGCCTTCTTCTCCTTTGCCTTCTCTTCCTTCGCCACTTCTTTGACCACCTTTACGGCTCGGGCCTTGTCGTGGATGAAGAGGGCGAGCTCGTCTGCATCCAGCTGGAACTCGCGGACGTATCCTGCGGGGTCCTGCTCGATAAGGATGCTGATCGCGGTGAAGAACTCTTCACGCAACGCGTCCTCCGGGGTATGTGTCATCTCGCTGAGCTTCCGGGAGAGACCGGCCCGAACCGTCTTCTGCTTCTTTGACGCCCCCATCTTCTGCCAGCGCGACGGCGGCATGATGCGGCCGTGGATGCCGTGTCCGCCGGCGGCGTCGGCGACGCCGAGGAGCATGACCGCGTTCGCGTAGCGCCAGAGCGTGTAATACTGCCGCCGGTAGGTCCGGCCGATGTACTCGTCCGCCCTTGCGAGGCAGGCATACCCCTTCGTCCGTGAGGCGTGATCGGGCATCTGGTCGATACTCCCTTCGAGCCACTGTTCGATGGTATCGGGGGTGTCCTCGACCTCCACCGCCATGCGGAGCAGGTCGGCGTCCCGCCGCCCCGAAAAGACCGCGCCGACGAGTTCGAAGATGGTGGACCGCTGGTCCTTTGCGGAGGTGTGGACGTCGCCTGTCGCGAGGTGCTCCTTCCCGATAGCCGCGGCGTAGAGCATGTTCACAGCGGCCCGCATATCGCCGCCGGCGCGGCGTCCGATCTCGTCGAGCGCGAGAGGGTCGCACGCCACGCCCTCTGCGGCACAGATCTGGCGGAGACGGGGAACGATTGAGCGGGCCTGGAACGCCCGGAACTGCACCGGCTCCGTTGCCGCCTTGAGTTCCCGTGAGAGAGAGTAGTAGTCGTTTGCGATCAGGATCATCGGCTGCTGCGACGCAGCGATGATCTCGAGGATCGCCTTCGCCCCGCCGCGGTCCGCCTGCCCGTGCAGGTTGTCAGCCTCATCGAGCAGGATCAGTTTGCGGCTCGCGCCGGAGAGGCTGGCCGTGGTGGACCCCGAACCTGCCACCCGTTCGAGGGCCGCCTTGGTCCGCTGATCGGAGGCGTTCAGTTCCACCACCTCCCAGTTCATGTCGTTTGCAAGGGCATGGGCGCTCGAGGTCTTCCCGATGCCGGGCTTTCCGTACAGGAGCAGCGGTTTCTTCTGCCGCGACCAGTCCCGCGCCCACTCGTACATCTGCCTGACGGCGCCGGAGTTTCCCACAACGTCCTGGAGACGCTGCGGTCTGTACTTCTCCACCCAGTCCATACTGATCTATTTGACGTGGTGCATCAAAAATACAACTCCGGTATGAATCGGGGGTCCGCGGACACCCTGCCCGGGAGTCGCGCTCGCCCCGTCGAGATGTTCCGCCCCCTCTCTCCCGGAGCGGGACCGGCCGGCTTTCCTTCGCTGCGATCGGCCCCTGGAACAGAGTGAATAATACCAGTGAATCAAATACATTATCTCTGATGAGGCAGAATACCATTAAGAAAAGTGGAGTGTTGGTGTTCTTGTGGTGAAAGATTGCTCCACCGATACGGTAGCACGGGCCGTCAGGGAATACGAGGGGGTTACCCGGAAGAGAGTGATCGGGGATATGATCCGGTCTCTCCGGGTCGAAAGCCCCGATGTCGTCGCCTCGTTCGGTGAGGATGCCGCGGTCATCCGGCATAATTCGGAGGATGCGCTACTGCTTGCGGCAGACGGTATCTGGAGCAGGCTTATGGAGGCGGACCCGTTCTGGGCCGGGTACTGTGCCGTGCTCGTGAACGTCCATGATATTGCTGCCATGGGTGGAAGACCTGTGGCGATGGTCGATATCCTCTCCGTCACGAACGATGTGATCCGCGACGAGGTGACCCGGGGCATGGTCGCCGCATCCACGCAATTCGGCGTCCCGATTGTGGGCGGTCACCTCCATCCGGAGACGCCGTACAGCGTTGTGGACGTGGCGATCCTCGGGACGGCCCAGATGGACCAGATCATCTTCTCGGATACGGCAGAGGAGGGTGACCGGGTGGTCGCAGCGATAGATCTCAACGGCCGGGTGCACCCGTCATGCAGTTTCAACTGGGACTCGGTCACGATGAAGTCGGCAGAGGAGGTGCGGGCCCAGATCCGGGTGATGGAGGATCTGGGAAAAGAGCATCTGGTGACGGCCGGCAAAGACATCAGCAACCCGGGGGTCATCGGGACTCTCGGTATGCTTCTTGAGGTGAGCGGGAAGGGCGCGGTGATCGACCTTGAGGCGATACCCCGGCCGGACCTCTCGGCGATCGGTCTTCCCTTTGAGCAGTGGGTGCGCATGTACCCCGGCATGGGCTTCATCCTGACCGTGAAGGAGGAGAACGTGCAGGAGGTCTGCCGCCGGTTCACCGATGTCGGCATCGCCGCTGCCCCTATCGGTGAGGTTGACGGGAGCAGGCGGCTCTCCGTCAGGTACCTGGGCCGGGAGACACAGGTCTTCGACCTGGACCATAACGGCATCATGCAGATCTTCATCGAAGGAGAGGCATGCCGGTAACGGTCGGGCTCGGTGCGGCATCCCCGGACGAGAAGATCCTCGCGACCATCCGGGCTGTCGGCCGTGAGGTTGACCTTATTCTTTTTTCCTGCCCCGAGACTGCTGATTCATTCGGAGATGCTGTGGACGTCGTCGAGGCAAAAGAGCCGGAGGCGGCTCTCATCGATGCTCTCGCCGCAGGGAGGATCGATGCCGCCGTCAGGGGCACCCTGCCTGCGTCCTCCACACTCGCGGCCCTCAAACTGGCCGCCGGCGTCGATCACCTGGAGCGGATCGCCCTTCTTGAAACCGCCGACGGACACCTCTTCCTCCTTGCCCCGGTCGGGGTCGACGAGGGCTGGACGGTCACAGAAAAAGTTCGGCTCGTCGAACGCGGCCGGGATATCGCCCGGAGTTTCAGGCTTTCCGGGGGGGTGGCGGTCCTTTCGGGAGGACGGCTCGGGGATCTCGGGCGGCACCCGGCGGTCGATCGGACGATGGCGGACGCCGAACTCGTTGCACGCCTGACCGGTGCTGAGCATACCGAGATCCTGATCGAGGAAGCGGCGAGACGGTACGCGATGGTCGTCGCTCCCGACGGGATCTCTGGAAACCTGATCTTTCGTACGCTCACGTTTCTCGGAAATGGAGCCGGGCATGGTGCTCCGGTGGTAAATATCGATAAAATTTTCGTAGATACATCGCGCGCCTCAGCAGATTATACGAATGCAGTAATGCTCGCAAAATCGCTGGTGGAATCCCGAAGCGCATAGATGGCGGGGCTGTTTATCAAACGGACTCATTTTCGGTCTCTTTTCAATCGCCTCAATTCTCTGCCCGGTATCCGAATGCACTCTTCATATGCACCTCCGATGAAGGAGGGAAACGTAAATCTTCGAGATAATCCCGAAATATTTAAATATTAACTAATACACTTCTTTTTAGAGGTGAATTTGATTATGGCAGATCTACCTATTGCTGCGGTTGTACGTATCGCAAAGAAGAATGGTGCTGAGAGAGTCGGCAGCGACGCCGCTGCCGCACTGGTAACGAAGGCTGAGGCGTACATCGCCGAGCTGACCAAGGAAGCCAACAGGCTTGCCCAGCACGCAGGACGCAAGACGATCAAGGCAGAAGACGTCGAGCTCGCGGTTAAGTCCGCGTAACCCGGTCGTTCTCTTCTCTTTACCGGGGGTCTCTCGGACCCCCATCTCAGGTCTCTGTCCGGCGCAACTCTTTGTACCAGGTATGGGTTGGTCACGCTCGAGCGTGGGAGCATGAGGACCCGGATCTTTTCTGTCCCCTCGCCGTCAGACACTCCACCCGCGCAATCTGCCGCACAACCTCGTTCCCTGCGATTTTAGCCCGCCTCTTTCGCCGGTCGATGAAAAGGCGATTCTTTCACAACATCGGCCCGGCACGCGGCTACGTCGCCCTCGTGGCACGACTGCTGCCTGGTGCCGTGACGATCCTGAAAAATGGAGTGATCCTTCCGGATCAGAGCGTCCCCTTGGTGCTCGGCACATCGCCTTCTTGCGCGGGGTCGATCGCCATGGCCGCCCGGAGCGCCCGTGCAAACGCCTTGAACGCCGCCTCGCAGACATGGTGGTCGTTCCGGCCCGTGGCTGTGATATGGGCGGTGATCCCGGCCTTCGTGCAGAGGCTGTAGAAGAAGTGCTCGATCAGATCGCCGGGGATCCCGCCCGGGCCCACCGGCGAGAAGTCGGCCGCAAAGACGAGGTATCCCCGGCCGCCGACGTCGAGCGCCGCCCGGGCGAGCGCCTCGTCCATCGGGACGGCTGTGTCGGCAAACCGGGTGATCCCCCTCCCGTCGCCGACCGCTTCGGCAAGGGCCGTCCCGAGGACGATCCCGACATCCTCGATGGTGTGGTGAGCGTCGACCTCAAGGTCGCCGGTCGCCCGGACGGTGAGGTCTATTCTGCCGTGCCGGGCAAACGATGTCAGCATGTGGTCGAAGAACGGTATCCCGGTATCGATCGTCCCCGCCCCGCTCCCGTCGAGGTCGAGGCAGAGGCTGATCTCGGTCTCCTTCGTCTTCCGGCGAATCTCACTCTTACGCATGCGCTGCCTCCAGGACTTCGGGAAGGTGCACTTTCCCGGCGTAGAGGGCCGAGCCGAGGACCGCTCCGGCGGCCCCCGCATCCCTGAGCGCCCGGACGTCTCCGACAGCCGATATCCCGCCGGAGACGACGACCGGGACCCGTGCTCTCGCAAGAAGGTCCGTCACGGGCTCGATGGCGATCCCCTGCTGGAGCCCCTCCACGTCCACGTTCGTGTAGAGGAGGGCCCCCGCGCCGAGGGCTTCAAACCGCTCCGCCCAGGTAAGGTAACTGCCCGCGGGCTGCTCCCAGCCCTCGATCATCACCTCGCCGCCCCGGGCATCGATCCCGGGCATGACCCGCTTGCTCCCGAACTCGTCGGCGAGCGCCCTGACCACCTCCGGTGACCGGACGGCGAGGGTCGAGAGGATCACCCGGTCGACACCGGTATCGAGCCACCCGGCGGCGTCCTCCACGCTCCTGATACCGCCCCCAAGTTCGACGAACGCACTGGTCTCTTTTATGAAGGCCCGGATCAGGTCGGCGTTCTTCTGCGCCCGACCGAATGCCCCATCGAGGTTGACGATGTGGAGACCGTCCGCCCCGAGATCGAGCCACCGATGGGCCCAGGCGGCCGGCTCACCATAGACCGTCGCCGCCTCCGGCCGCCCCTGCACGAGCTGCACGCACCGCCCGTCCAGGATATCGACTGCAGGATAGATCTCCATGTTCTCAGCGTATGATCCGTTCAATGGGCATGACTAATATGTCTTTTGCGCCGGCCCGCTTCAACTGGTTGATCAACTGATAGACCCGCTCTTCTTTCACGACGGCATGAACGGCGACCAGATTTTCGTCGGATGCCACATCCATCACCGTCGGGCCGGAGAGGCCGGGCAGCACCTGCCGGACGTCGCTAAGGGCGCTCCGGTGGACGTTCATCATCAGGTAGCATTGTCCTTTTGCCCGGATGACGCTCTCGAGGGCGAGGACGATCTCGTCGATCTTCTCCCTTTTTTCCGTGAGCGAGACAGGGTTTGCAACCAGGATTGTCGTGGAGGTGAGAACCTCCTCAATGATGCGGAGATGGTTGGTCCGCAGCGTCGTCCCCGAGGAGGAGAGGTCGACGATAGCGTCGGCGATCCCGAGGTGCGGCGTCGCCTCGCATGCCCCACCGACGGTCACGATCGTGACGGCGACCTCGTGCTCAGCAAAGAACGAACGGGTAATCGCCGGGAACTCGGTCGCCACCTTCGCCCCCTCAAGGTCGGCAACGGCCTCGATCCCGGACTCCTCCGGGACGGCGACGACGAGCGTTGCCCTGCCGGTCTGCAGGTCGAGGACCTGTTCGACCATTGAGCCCCGCTCCATGACCATATCCTTCCCGGTAATGCCGAGGTCGGCAACGCCGCTCGCCACATACTCCGGGATATCGATTGGACGTGCGAAGAGGATCTCCACGTTCGGGTCGCGGGTTCGGGTGATGAGACGCCGCTCTCCTCCGTCGACCAGGTGAAGGCCGCTCTTCTCGATCAGGTGGTTGATGGGCTGTGCAATTCTCCCTTTGTTTGGGATGGCGAGACGGACGAGTCCGGGTTCGGACCCGGGCTTTCGGGACGATGGCTTACTCATGAGATATGAACTCCAAAAAGTGGGGATGATCAGAAGGTGGAGAGTTCGCCCCTGATGACCTTCTCGGTGACGGTGGTGATCTTCCCCAGCCACCCGTCGATGATCCCCTCGATGTCGGGCTTGATGGACCTGATGTCAACGCCCGGCTTCGTGAGAACCTGGGCGCTCGCCACGTGCGGCTGGTCGATCGGGTAACCGATCTGGGAGAGGATACGGACGTACATCTCCTCGATGCCGTCGACCTCCGTGACACAGTCCTGTGCTATCTGCGTCGCAAGGAGGTTGTAGATCTTGCCGATGTGGTTGATCGGGTTCTTGCCGCTCGTCGCCTCCATGCTCATGGGGCGGTTCGGGGTGATCAGGCCGTTTGCGCGGTTGCCACGGCCGACGGACCCGTCGTCGCCCATCTCGGCCGAAGTGCCCGAGACTGTCAGGAAGACACTGCCGCCCTCGAGGTCGTCAGCGGTGTTGATGGCGACGTTGATCTTTCTGCTCGTGAACTGCTTTGCGACGAGGGTGATCTGCTCGGTCAGGATGTTCTTCAACTCGATGTACTCGGCGATGCTCGAGCAGTAGCGGTCCACGAACGCCATCGCGATCGTCAGGGTGACGGCGTCGCCGTCACGCAGGCACATGATCTTACAGTCCTGGCCGATGACGGGGTACCTGAGCCGAAGCTCGTTGTCGAGGAACGCGGCGACACCCCGGACAACGCTCTCTGCCTCACTGAACGGCGCGTGCCCGACACCGAACGAGGTGTCGTTCGCCCGCGGAACCTTTCCCTCGCAGGACCGGAAGACGTCCCGGAGGTCGGTCGACCCGTTTCCCATCCGACAGTCAACGATGAGATCGCGGTTCATGTCGATGGTGGGGAGGATCGATCTGATGTAGTCCCGTGCCGCTTCGACGGCGATTGCGTCTGCGGGGATGTTCACACCGTTGAAGGTCTTGGTTGCCCGGCCTGATATGAGGAAGTAAATTGGTTTTGTGATCCGGCCGCCACCGAACTTCGGGATCGACTCCCCTGCCACGACCTCACCCTGGTCGGTGTTGTGGTGCAGGACGGAACCGCACTCCTCCAGGTATGACCTGCTGAGCGCCCGGCTGATCGACTCCGCGATGCCGTCCGCGAGGCTGTCCGGGTGCCCGAGGCACTTCCTCTCCACCAGTTCAATTCGCTGCTTCTCAATCGGGATCTGGTCAAGCCCTTCTACGCTGATGTTCCTGGTCATCAAATCCACCGTAGTTCTAAAGTATGATAAAGAAATGATTGCAATTCATATAACCATTTCTAACCGTCACTCCGGACACGGATGTCGGCACGGATGCCGATCTTGCAGTTGCCGTCCCGAAAGATGCGGACCATACCTCCGCTCTCGGAGACCGTGATGCCGATGGCCGGGATCTCGTGCGTGATGGACGCGGTTGCGCGGTGCCTTCCCCCAAGGCCGCTCGGGAGAGCGATACCCCGCCCGGTGACGTCGAGGTAGCGTCCCGCCGATCGCACCTCGCCGGTCTTGTCGATGACGAAGACGCCGTCGAGCTGGGCGAACTCTTTGACGCTCTCCCAGGTATCCTTGTTCTTGATGTCCCGCAGCGCGGCGGGCTGCCCCTGGTAGGGGTTGAGGATCGCCTGGTGGGAGTGTTTGAAGATCTCTTCCGGGTCTCCGATGATGAACGCGGTGCCGATAGACCGTCCTTCCCTGCCTTCGACCGCGATCTCAAGGGCGAGCGAAAGAGCCGCGTGGAGCACCTCGCGGGGAACGATGTCGGAGAAGTCCTTGAGGTTGATGAAGTTCTTCCCCTCCTCGATGTCGTAGATGATGACGGCGTAGGGAAAGACGCCGACGACGAGACCGCTCTCCAGGTTCCGCCGGAGGTAGAGGTGGACGGCAGCATCGAGCATGTGCCGTTCGCTCACCTCCAGGATGTCGTGCATGGTGAGGTCTTTCAAGACGTCGAGTTGCAGCTCCTGCACCCAGATGATCGCGATCTCGGGTACTCCGGGGGGGATCGGGGTCTGGTCGACGAATGAGACGACCGCCCGCGCGTTGATCTTCACCGCCACTTCACAGGCAGTGGCAAGCATCAGGTCGCCGTTCATAACACCTCGCGAATCAACCCCGGTATCTCCGATGGCCGGGAGGCGACCGGGACGTTGAGGGCGGCGAGCCTTCTGACCTTGGAACGCGCGTCGCCTTCGCCACCCTCGATGATCGCCCCCGCGTGGCCCATCCGCTTTTCGGGCGGGGCGCTCACGCCGGCGATGTAGGTGACGAGGGGAAGATCGGTCGACCGCACGCCTTCTTCCTCCAGGTTCCCGCCCACCTCGCCGATGACGACGACGGCCTTCGTCTGGGGGTCTTCCTCGAACCGCGCGAGCACGTCCACGAAGGTCTGGCCGATCACCGGGTCGCCGCCGATCCCGACGACCGTGCTCTGGCCGATGCCGGCGCGGGTGAGCTCGTCGACGACTTCGTAGGTGAGGGTACCGCTCCGGGAGACGACGCCGACGTTCCCGCGGCGGGTGAGGTGGGCCGGCATGATCCCGAGTTTGCACTCCCCCGGCGAGAGGAGGCCCGGACAGTTCGGGCCGATGACCGCGCAATCGTGGAGTTTCGCGTAGGCGATGGCCTTCATGGCGTCGTGAACCGGGATGTGCTCGGTGATGACGACTGCAAGGTCGATCCCGGCGTGCGCCGCCTCCATGATCGAGTCGCCCGCGGCGCTTCCCGGCACGAAGCAGACGCTCGCGGTCGCATCGTGCTCCCTGAGCGCCTCACGTACCGTGTTGTAGACCGGGACGCCGTGGACCTCACGCCCGCCCTTGCCGGGCGCAACCCCCGCGACGACGCCCCGCCCGCCGACCTCGCGCGCGTAGGCGTTCATCAGCTCCGTGTGGAACGTGCCCTGCTTGCCGGTGATGTTCTGGACGATGACACCGAGGTTTTTGTCGCCGTAGATCATGATCGCACCTCCATCGCCGCCTTCACGGCCGCATCCATGCTCTCGAGCATCCGGTAGCCGCATTCCGCGAGCAGCCGCCGCCCTTCCTCCTCGTTCGTCCCGGCCATCCGGACGATGACCGTCGGCGCGACGCCGGCGGCGATGATGCCTTTCGCGACCTCGTCACACCGGGTTATCCCGCCAAGGAGGTTGACCACGATCACCGAGACCTTCGGCATGCTCGCGACGAGCCTGACCGCGTGCTTCACGCGCTCCTGGTCGGCGCCGCCCCCGACGTCGAGGAAGTTCGCCGCCCGCCCGTTGTAATACTCGATGAGGTCGAGCGTCGACATCGTGAGCCCGGCGCCGTTCCCGATGACCCCGATAGTCCCGTCGAGTTCCACGTACGAAAAGCCGTGCTGCTCTGCCTCACGCTCACGCTCGGAGAGGTCGCGGTTGACCGTTATCCCCTGCCGGGCGAGGGCGTTGTCGTCGACGATCAGCTTCGCGTCTGCCGCATAGACGCCCCGCGGCGTTGTCACCAGGGGATTGATCTCTGCGAGCATGGCGTCTTTCTCCTGGAAGACGTGGTAGAGGCTGTTGATGACGGGCGCGAGTTCCTTCGGGGCTCCGCCGAGGAGTTCCCGCATCAGGAACGGCGGGATGTCACGGAGGAGCGGGGCCACGATGACCCTACGGATAGCTGATTCGTCCGCTTTCGCCGCGTTCTCGATCTCCACCCCGCCCGCATCGGCAAAGAGGATCACCGGCTGTTTGCTCGACCGGTCGATGGCAATGCTGACGTAGTATTCGTGCTCGATCGCCAGCCGCTCCTCGACCAGGATCTCCCTGACCGGGACGCCCTTGATCTCCCGCGAGAAGAGTTCGCGGGCGGTCTCGCTCGCCGTCGCTCCGTCGGCCATCAGGACGCCGCCGGCCTTCCCCCGCCCGCCGACGTCCACCTGCGCCTTCAGCACCACGCCGTCACCCAGTTCCGTCAGGTGTGCCGTGACCTCGTCCGGTGACCGGATGAGAACTCCCTTCGGGACCGGTATGCCATACTGTGAAAAGATTGGTTTAGCCTCGTACTCCAGCATCTTCATGGTTTACACGCTCGTTCTCCGAGTTCAAATCCCCGTTTCAGTGCTTTGATGTTCAGGTTCTCCGTGCCCTTGGGGACACTGTCGAGCACCGCACGCTCGATCGCCTCCCTGCTCACGATCTCGGTCGCCGCCACAAGGGCGCCGATCATCACGATGTTCGCGACGATCTCCCGGCCGAGGGCGGTCTTCGCCTCCGCCGTCGCCGGGATCTCGTAGGCCCGGCAGGCCGGACGTGACCGGACCAGGTCGGCATCGATGAGCATGACTGCGTCCTCCCTGGCACGGGTCCCATACTTCTCGAACCCCTGCTGGGACATGATGACGTAGATGTCGGGGTCCGCCACCTCGGGATAGAGGATCGGCGCATCGTCGATGACCACCTGCCCCATCGAGGCCCCGCCCCGGGCCTCCGGGCCGTAGACCTGCGTCTGGACGGCATACTTCCCGTCATAGAGCGCCGCCGCCCGGCCGAGGATGACCGCGGAGAGGATGATCCCCTGCCCGCCGTAGCCCGAGAACCTGACTTCGTGCCTCATCGCCGCACCCCCATCGCCGGCCGGCTCCTTCGGACCAGCTCCCCGACGGTGAAGGTGCCCTCGGGGATCGGCTTTCCTTCCGCCGTCAGGCGGTTGTATTTCTCCACAAGCATCGCGTGGCTCCGGATGTGCTCGATCATCGCCGGGACGGTCCGGAGCTTGTTGTGGCGGCCGTAGTTCGTCGGGCACTGGGTCCGTACCTCGACAAAAGCGAGCCCCGGCGTCTGCATCCCGGTCGTGACGGCCTTCGTGAGTTCTTTGACGTGGTAGGACGTCCAGCGGGCGACGTAGTTTGCGCCGGCGGCGACCGCAAGTTCGGCGAGGTCGAAGGCCGGTTCGCTCGCCCCGTAGGGTGTCGTCGTCGAGATGGCCCCGGGCGGCGTCGTCGGGCTCCCCTGCCCGCCGGTCATGCCGTAGATCTGGTTGTTCATGCAGACCACCGTCATATCCACGTTCCGGCGGCAGGCGTGGATGAAGTGGTTTCCGCCGATGGCGGCAAGGTCCCCGTCGCCCGTGAAGACGACGACGTTGAACTCCGGTCGGGCCATCTTCACCCCGGTGGCGAACGCAAGCGCCCGGCCGTGGGTGGTGTGGAGCGAGTCGGTGAGGATGTAGCCGGGAGCACGGGACGAGCACCCGATCCCGGAGACGAAAACCGTCTCGTCCCGCTTCCAGCCCATCTCCTCCACGGCCGCGAGGGTGCAGTTGATGACCGTCCCGTTGCCGCACCCCGTGCAGTAGATGTGGGGAAGGCGGTCTTCCCGGAACCATTCGGACGCGCTCATCGGTGCTCCTCCAGTGCACTGACGAGTTCGGCGGGAGTGTGGAGTTCTCCTCCAATCTTTGGGATCGCTACGACCGGCTGGTCCACGTGACGCTGGACCTCACGCACCATCTGGCCCAGGTTCAGTTCCGGCATCAGGAAGACCTTTGCGTTCGGGAACTCCTTGAGGGCAAACTCCGGGAACGGCCAGACGACCCGCAGGCGCAGATGACCGATCGAGTCGCCCGGCCGGTCGTGGATCACCTGCTCCACCGTCCGGGACGGCGCACCGTAGGTGACGAAGACCGTCTCGGCGTCGGGGTTCATCACCTCGTAGTCGGCGATTGCGCGGCGGGCCGACTCAATCTTCGTGACCAGGCGCCGCACGAGCCTATCGTGCGCCTCCGGGTCGGTCGTATCCGGGTAACCACGTTCGTCGTGGGTGAGGCCGGTCACGTGGACCGCCCTCCCCGAGCCGAAGGGTGCGAACCCCGGGATGCCGTTTTCGTTGGCTTCGAAGGGGAGCGAACCTTCCGCGAGCGGGCGCGGAGACGTGGCCTCGACCGAGTCGGGGATGGTCACCCGTTCCCGCATGTGGCCTACGATCTCATCGGCCATCAGGAAGGTCGGGACCCTGAATCGGTCCGCGAGGTCGAACGCTTTCACCGTCAGGTCGAACATCTCCTGGACGGAGTTCGGGGTGAGCGCGATGGTGCTGTAGTCGCCGTGCGACCCGAACCGGCACTGGAACATATCCCCCTGCGCCGCCCGTGTCGGCTGGCCGGTGCTCGGGCCGCCCCGCTGGACGTTGACGACGACGCACGGTGTCTCGGTCATCGCCGCGTAGCCGATGTTCTCCATCATCAGCGAGAACCCCGGGCCGCTCGTTGCGGTCATGGCGCGGGCCCCGGTCCAGGCGGCGCCGATCACCGCGGCGATGCTCGCGAGTTCGTCCTCCATAGAGATGAAGACCCCGCCGGCCTTCGGGAGTCTCCGGGCCATCGTCTCGGCGATCTCCGTCGACGGCGTGATCGGGTAGCCGCCGAAGAACCGGCATCCGGCGGCGAGGGCGCCCTCCGCACAGGCGGTGTTGCCCTGCATGAACTCAACTCTGCTCAAAACTCCACCTCAACCCGATGAGGCTCAAACGGCCTCTCCTCGACCCAGGCAATCGCCTGATCGGGGCAGATCATCCGGCAAACTCCGCAGAGCATCCGCCCGTAGAGCGCCTGCAGCCTGCAGTTCGTGCACCGTTCGGGGCGGTCGAGGACCGGGGAGACGATCCCCCGGCTATTGAGTTCCGTCCCCTCCGCAAAGATCCCGTAGGGGCAGACCAGCACGCAGAGGTTGCACCCCTTGCAGCGGCTTTCATCGATGACGAGTTTCATGAGACCGTATCCTATCTTATGTTGAATCGCTGGTGAAATTGTGTTTTCGCTTTCTCGCGTACTGCATGGAAGAGATCGCCGCCGTGTGCATCGATCCCGACCGTCAGCGGCAGGCGATCGGCCTTGATGACCCAGATCGCCTCGGCCATGCCGAGGTCTTCGAAATAGACGCCTTTAAGGTCCATGCGGGCGGCCGCGAGCGCGGCGCATCCGCCCGTGAGCGCGAGGTAGACCCCGCGCCCCCGAAGCTGCTCGACCACTTCAGGTCCCATGCCGCCTTTCCCGATGAGGGCGCGGACACCCGCGTCGAGCAGGAAGCCCGAAAGCGCGTTCATCCGGGCGGACGTCGTGGGTCCGGCAACGACGAGCCGGCCGTTCTGGACTACCGGGCCGCAGTGGTAGACCACAGCGCCCCTGGGATCGAAGGGGATACCCTCCTCCATCATGCGGAGGTGGGCCTCGTCCCGGGCGGTGTAGATCGTCCCGGAGAGGGTGACCCTGTCGCCCGCCCGGAGCGAGAGGACCTCGTCGCCGAGCGGTGTCGTAAGGTCCGTCACCGTTTCACCTCCACGGTTGCCCGGCGGCATGCCCAGCACTGGACGTTCACCGCCACCGGGAGGGATGCGGTGTGGCAGCCCGCCCGCTTCACCTTCACCGCGAGCGCCGTCGTATCGCCGCCAAGCCCCATCGGCCCGATGCCGAGGGCGTTCACCGCGTCGCAGATCTCCTGCTCGTAGGGGTCCATGGTGTCGACCGGGAGGAGCAGGGCTTCTTTTGCGAGCGCTGCCGCCGTATCGAAGGTCCCGCCGATCCCGACGCCGAGGATCACGGGGGGGCAGGGTTTGCCCCCCGCGATGAGCATCGTCTCCACGACGAACCTCGGGATATCCTTTGCCTGCGAGGGGAGGAGCATCCCGATCCGCGAGACGTTTTCGGAGCCCGCTCCTTTCGGGAGCACCGTCACCTCGAATCGGACCCCTGGCGTCACGTGGACCGCTGGCATATCGTCGCCGGTGTTGTCTCCGGAGTTCTTCCGGGTGAGCGGGTCGACGACGTTGGGGCGGAGCGGGATGCTGGCCGTCGCCCGGCGCACCCCTTCCCGCACCGCATCGTTGAGGGCGGGTGTGAACGGGACGTCGGGAGGGAGGGTGAGGTAGACCACCGGCACACCGGTATCCTGGCAGATCGGCACCTGGCGCTCCCCGGCGAGTGTAATATTTTCCAGAATGTTGGTAAGTTCCTGCCGCGCGATCTCGTCTCTCTCGGCCGCCGCCGCCCTCCGGAGCGCAGCAAGGACGTCGGGGGGGAGGCGGATTTCGGCCTCTTTGAGGGCTCTCTCTGTGGCGTCTGCCAGTTCGCTCGAAAGCGTCGGATCTGCCGGATTAACCATCATTTATACTGGTGGGAAGCGACTATAAAAAGTTATATTCCCCCAGGTACCGGTTCTACTCTCCAGCGGGACGCTCCCCGCAAAAAGGATGGGGCGGGATGCGAGTTTACGCTACCGGTACCTGTTCTTCGACGATCCTTGCGGGGGTCGGGATCTTGTAGATTCCGCGCCGGAGGGAGGCCTTTGCCTTCTCGGCGTACTGTGGGTTTGTCCAGACGGAGAAGACCTTCTGGCCACGTTCAACCCGCGCCGCGGTGCCGACGGCCTTCCCGAAGGCAAGACGCATGCCTTCCGAGACACGGTCCGCACCTGCGCCGGTTGCCTGCTTGTTCTCACGGAGAACGTGGTGCGGGAAGGTCCGGATCTTTAAGTGGTAGTTCGCCCTCCCGACCTCCTTCTGGAGCTGCCTGTTGATGCCGGTACGGGCGGCCTCAAGGGCCGTGTGCCGTATCTGGCAGGTCTCCTCGGCCACGATGGAGAGCTCGACCGGGAAGTCCTGGCTAAGGTTGCCCATATCAAACTGCACGACCTTGCTGCCCGGCACGCCGCCCATGTATTCCCTGCGTGTATATGCTTTCTTTGCGAGATTCCTGTACATCTTCGCTGGTTTTCGTACCATCTTTAAAAACTCCTGCCGATCTTTGAGTGCTTTATAAAATGGAGATTTCTTCTAATAAACCTTACTGGGCGCTTTCGCTCTCGTCGATCATCCGGAGCACCCGTCGGCGAACCTCCGCGAACTCAGCGCTGGTCCGGTCCCGCGGCCGGGGCCAGGGGATGGTGATGCTCTCCCGGACCGTCCCTGGCCTTGGTGCGAGGACAACGATCCGGTCAGAGAGGTATACCGCCTCATCGACGCTGTGGGTGACGAAGACGATCGTCTTCTTCGTCTTCTCCCAGAGGGAGAGAAGCTCTTTCTGCATCCGGTTCCGGGTCTGGGCATCAAGCGCCCCGAACGGTTCGTCCATGAGGAGGACGTCGGGGTCGTTTGCGAGCGCCCGGGCGATCGCCACCCGCTGCCGCATCCCGCCGGAGAGTTCGTAGGGGTAGGCGTCCCGAAACTGAGAGAGGCCGACCATCTCGATGTAGTGGTCTGCCGTCTTCCGGCGCTCTTCCTTTCCGACACCCCGCATCTCCAGGCCGAAGGCGACGTTGTCGACCACCCTCCGCCAGGGGAAGAGGGAGTACTCCTGGAATACCATCCCGCGCTTCGGGTCAGGGCCGGTGACGGCGCGGCCGTCGACGATGACGCTCCCGGTGGTCGCGGTCTCGAGCCCGGCAATGATCCGTAAGAGTGTCGTCTTCCCACATCCGGAAGGTCCGACCAGGCAGATGAACTCTTCGTCCCTGATGTCGAGGTTGACACCCTCGAGCGCCTGCGTCATGGTGCCGTCTTCCTTGGGGAAGGCCTTGCCGAGATTCCGTATCGTTACCCCGCTCATATCAGGCCACCTCCCCTGCTCGCCACCGGAGGAGTTGTCTTTCGACGTAGTTCCTGAAGATGCGGTCGATGATGAGCCCTGTAAGGCCGAGAATCAGCATGTAGACGACGACATTGGGCATCTGGTGGAGGTAGTAATTGTGCCAGAGCTGGTAGCCGAGGCCGTAGTTTGAGACGCCGAACATCTCGGCGGCGACAAGGCACATCCACCCGACGCCCATGGCAATCCTGATCCCGGAGGCTATCCCCGGGATGGCGGCCGGAAGGGCGACATAGCGAATCAGTTCTAACGAGGTGTCGCACCCGAGCACCTTGCCCGCCTCGACAAAGACCTTCGGGACGTCCCGGAACCCGGAGTAGGTCGCGGTCAGGATCGGGAAGAAGGCCCCTGCGAAGATCACGAAGCCTGCTGCCTGGGTGGTGAGCCCGAACCAGATGATGGCGAACGGGATCCAGGCGAGCGGCGGGATGGGGCGGAGAATTTCGATGATCGGGTCGAGCAGATAGTCCCCGATGCGGAACCATCCCATCAGGATCCCGATGGGGACGCCAAGGAGGAACGCTGCGATGAGCCCGATACCGAAGTGCTCAAGGCTCACCAGTGTATCGGCAAGAAGAGTGCCGGAGCCGAGGAGGTTTGCGAACGCGCCGGCGACGTCGGTGACGCTCGGGAGGATGAAGGATCGGCCTACCACATATTCGGCAATGATCTGCCATATGATTGCCACGACGGCGAGCGATGCGATGCCGAGGAGTCGTTTCTGTGTCTGCTGGTTCATGGTTCTATTCCACGGTCTGGTTCTTCCGGGGTGGGGTTGCCGGGTCCGCTCCGGAAGGTTCTCCCTTATTCCATCGGCACTTCTCTAAAAGATACTTTTGGAGGAAAAACGGGTGAGGTTTCCGGGTTACGCCCGGGCCTTCTCGTAGAACGAGAGGTCGAAGAGGTCGTCCTCTGTGAGGGGCTTGTCGATGTAGCCGAGCTCGTACTGGAGGTTCGTGTACTCGACGACCGAGGTCGTGATGACGTTCGGGTCGGCGGTCCAGGTGCCGTCCCAGTCCCGGAAGGAAGCCTTCACGGTCTCGATGTTCTGCCCGGTCTTTGCGGAGTAGATGGATGCGGCCTCGTCCTGGTGTTCGAGGTTGTACTCCGTCGCTCTGATGTGCGTCTTTACGACCTGTTCGACGATCTCGGGGTGATCACGGATCAGCGAGCCGCTGGCGACGAGAACACAGCAGGCGTGATCTTTCAGCATCTCTCCTGACTGCACTACTGTTCTCCCCGTACCTTCCGCTGCGATGACGGACGGCGACGGGTGGGGCAGGAAGACGCCATCGACCTGGCCTGCGGAGATGGCGGTGGTTGCGGCACCGGGGTCCATGGCGACGATGGTGACGCTTGCGGGGTCGACGCCGTTCTCCTCAAGCCAGGTCCGCAGGATCGTGTCCTGGATGGTCCCGGGCGGGAAAGTGGCAATCTTCTTGCCCACGAGGTCGGCGGGGGTCGAGTATGCGACCTCATTCCTGAGCACCAGATCGGAGCCCTGGGTCTGGACCGCTGCAACGATCTTAGCGTCAAGCCCGGTGCTCACGGCCGCGATGAACGGGGCGGAGCCGACGTAGGCGATATCAAGGTCCCCGGAGAGCATCGCCTGCATCTCGGGCGCGCCGGTGGGGAAGTTATAGTCGGTCACCTGCGTGATGCCGTAGGGCGCGAGGTCCTCCTGCCACCATCCCTTCTCCATCGCGGTCATGTGGGCGGTCTGGTGGGTGCTCGGCTGGTAGCCGATCCGGAGGTGCGTCACGTCGCCGGTTTCCGTTCCGGTGCATCCGGCGACAAACGCGAATGCCGCGACCAGGGCCACGACCAGAATTGTTGCGGTTAATGATCTCATCAGTGTCTCTCCATCAATATGGTTAATAGTATACGGTTAGTCTTTACGTTGAGAGTATATAGTATTGTCGAAAACCTGGCAATATTTTATATTATGGGCAAAATTTTCTATCTATAATTCTCCTTATTAGGATGATCTGAGTGTGGCTGGGAGGATCTCTCGGATAATGCTCCAGAGGCAGGGTGCCGGGGATGAAGGGCGCACGGTGGGCTGCCGAAGCACTGAAGTGAGGGAAGAGCCCCGGACAGTGGATCGTGGGGGCTACGCCTCTCCGGTGCTCGAGTTCCTGCCCTTCGTCCAGTCGCTTATCGCCATTGGGGGAACGACGCTCCGGAAAACGACTGTCCGTAGGACAGGAGTTCGAGAAGACCGGAGTTCGAGCACCTGAAGGGTGCGGAGTGCGAGCGAAGCGAGCTTAAACACCGTTAGGTGCGAGGGGGATGATCTCCCTTGTCTCCAACTCGCTGATATGAGAGTGTTTCCCCCACCCCACCCGCGCTTCGCGCTCCTCCTCTGCACCTGACGGTGCTCAAACTCCCGTCCTTCGGACAGTCGTTCCCCGCCCCTCAAGGGGCGGGGGCAGTCATGGCGATACCCGATGGAAACCCGTGTCAGGGTATACAATTGTCGAGCTCGCTAAGAGCTGGAGTATACGATGCCAAATATGCCCACGGGAACAGCCCGAGGCAGAAAAAGCCCCGTACGCTGGACCGTGGGGGTATCGCCTCGGGGGAGGGGCTGACGGGGAGTGCGAGCAAAGCGAGCTTGAGCACCGATAGGTGCGAGGGGGCTTGCCCCCTCCCCTGTCTCCACAAATGGGACCGTCTCAATGTGACTGGCTGGAACATTCGGTGCTTGAGATGCCGTCAGGCTTCGCAATCACGGGACTGCGCACCCCCGGATGAGAACCTGCCCCTCCCCCCCTCGTCTCCCTCGCTCACCCCGTGCGTGGTTTTAATCTCCCCCGCGGCCAAACGGTACAGACAGGACTGTTGATAGAATGCGTTCGGATCAGATTCGGCAGGGCCGTCTCTCCGGCGAGCGTTCCGGCGACCTCGAGCACTTTCTTGCGTCGATGGAAGCCGACCGCTGGATCGCGGAGGCGGACCTCCTCGTGGATATGGCGCACCTCCTCGGCCTTCGCCGGCAGGGGATCATCGACGAGGCCCCGGCACGGGCACTGATGGCGGCGCTCCTCGACCTCCACGACCACGGCCTCCCGGAGGAGGCGTTCGACGAGAAGTTCGAGGACGTCCACGCCGGCAAGGAAGCCTACCTCATCGACCGGGTCGGCGAGGACTTCGGCGGCCGCCTCCACATGGGCCGGTCCCGGAACGACGAGGTCGCGACCTGCATACGGATTCGGTTGAAGCAGGAGATTGTCGCCCTCGTGCGGTCGCTCACCGACCTCCGGCGGACCCTGCTCGACGTCGCCGCCGCCCACACCGAGACGGTGATGCCGGGCTTCACCCACCTCCAGCACGCCCAGCCCACGACGCTGGCCCACTACCTCCTCGCCTACGAGCAGGCCTTCTCCCGGGATGTCTCCCGGCTCCGGGAAGCCTACGCCCGGGTGGACGTATCCCCCCTCGGTTCGGCGGCGTTCGCCTCGACGGGCTTCCCCCTGGACCGCGCCTACACGGCGGCCCTCCTCGGCTTTGCCCGCCCGGCGCCTAACAGCATGGACGCGGTCGCCGCCCGGGACTTCGCGATCGAGGTGCTTTCCGGCACCAGCATCTGCATGACGACGGCGAGCCGGTTCTGCGAGGAACTGGTCATCTGGAGCACCGCGTTCGTCGGGTTCGTCCAGCTCGACGACGCCTACTGCTCCTCGTCCTCGATCATGCCCCAGAAGAAGAACCCCGACGTCGCGGAGATCATGCGTGCGAAGGCCGGGTCGGTGGCCGGGGAACTCACCGCGGCGATCACGATCGTGAAAGGCCTCCCCATGAGTTACAACCGCGACCTCCAGGAACTGACCCCGCACCTCTGGCGGGGTGTGGAGGCCGCCCGGCAGAGCATCCCCCTCCTTGCCGGCATGATCGCCACCGCGACCTTCCGGACGGAGCGGATGGCCGCCGAGGCGGGGCGGGGGTTCTCCACCGCGACGGAGCTTGCCGACGTCCTCGTCCGGGAATACGGACTTGCCTTCCGGACCGCCCACCGTATCGTCGGCCGGGCGGTCAGGCACGGGTCGCTTGACCTTTCCACCGTCGAGGCCGCGGCACGGGAGGCCGCCGGCCTCTCGGTCGTGGACCTGGGCCTGACTGAGGCAAAGATCACCTCCGTCCTCGACCCGGTTCACGCCGTCGCCGTGCGGAGCATCATCGGCGGCCCGGCACCCGCCGCGGTCGCGGTCCAGCTCGCGGAGCAGAGGGACCTCCTCGCCCGCGACGCTGCATGGGCCGAAGAGACCGATACGGCATTATCGAGCGCGTTTGAACACCTTATCAATGAATCACGGAGGCTGGTAGCATAACCGAGATACCTGAGACCGGAGACCGTGTGCGGTACGCAAACGGCGGGACCGCCCTCACCGGCACCTACATCACCGAACGGGACGGGATGGCCGTCGTCAAGCTGGACAACGGCTACAACATCGGGACGTCCCCCGAGAAGATAGAACTCGTCGGGCGGGCGGCCCCGCAGCCGCCGGCAGGCGCCGGGGTCGTCGTCCAGAACTCCGACCTTCCGGATCTTGCAATCATATCCACCGGCGGGACGATCGCAAGCAGGGTGGACTACCGGACGGGAGCGGTGATGAGCCAGTTCTCGGCAAGCGACATCCTGCGGGCGATCCCCGAACTCGGAGATATCGCCCGCTACCGCGACCGGCAGGTCGCAAGCATCCTCTCGGAGAACATGCGCCCGGACCTCTGGCAGAAGCTTGTCCGGGCGATCTATGACGAGATCCAGGCCGGCGTCGCCGGGGTGATCGTCACCCACGGCACCGACACGATGGCCTACTCGGCGGCGGCGGTCCGGTTCATGCTCAGGACGCCGGTGCCGGTCGTCTTCGTCGGGTCGCAGCGGTCCGCCGACCGGCCGAGTTCCGACAACGCCATGAACGCCCTCTGCAGCGCCGCCGTCGCCGCCGGCGACCTTGGGGAGGTGGCGGTCGTGATGCACGCAACGACGAACGACGACCGCTGCGCCATCCACCGGGCGACGAGAGTCCGGAAGATGCACACCTCCCGGCGGGACGCCTTCCAGAGCATGGGGATGGAGCCGCTCGGCTACGTCGACTACCCCTCGCTCTCCGTCAGCCTCTCGGCCGAGGCGGTCAGGCGGGGGACGGAAGAGCCGGCCCTCCACGACGCGCTCGAGGAGCGTTGCGGCCTCCTCCACTTCTACCCCGGGATGCCTGCGAGCGTCCTCGACGCCTTCGAGGGCTATAAGGGCCTGGTCCTCTCGGGGACCGGCCTCGGCCACGTCTCGACCGAATGGATACCCCGCCTCGGTGAGATGATCGAGGGCGGGACGACCGTCGTCATGACCTCGCAGTGCCTCCACGGCCGGGTCTGCGACCGGGTCTACAACACCGGAAGAGACCTTCTTGCCGCCGGCGTCATCGAGGGCGAGGACATGCTCCCCGAGGCGGCGCTCGTCAAACTGATGTGGGTGCTCGGGAACGAACCGGACCCCGAACGGGCGAGGAGACTGATGCAGACCGACCTTGCGGGCGAGATCCGGCGGAGGTCGATATGATGGATTACCAGAAACTCGGCCTGAAGGCCGGCATCGAGATCCACCAGCAGCTCGACACCGCCGAGAAACTCTTCTGCCGGTGCCCCACCGTCCTCCGGGATACCGCCGACCGGACGGACGAATTCCACCGCTACCTCCGGGCGACGGAGAGCGAGCTTGGAGAGATCGACCGGGCGGCGCGGGAAGAGATGCGGCTCGTCCGGAAGTTCTGCTACTACACCTACGACACGGTCTGCCTGGTGGAGCACGACGAAGAGCCCCCGACCCCGATGAACCCCGAGGCCCTCGACGTCTGCCTCACGATCGCGAAGATGCTCGGGATGACCCCAATCAAGCAGGTCCACACGATGCGCAAACTCGTCATCGACGGCTCGAACACCAGCGGGTTCCAGCGGACGGCGCTTGTCGCGCTCTCCGGCGCCCTCCCCGACGGCTGCCGGATCGAGACGATCTGTCTGGAGGAGGAGGCGGCCCAGCGCGTGGAGAACGAGACCTTCTCCCTCGACCGCCTGGGAATCCCGCTCGTCGAGATCACGACCGCCCCCGACATGCACACCCCCGAGGCCGTCGGCGAGGTTGCCGAGTACATCGGGATGGTCCTCCGCTCGACCGGCCGGGTGAAACGCGGCCTCGGCACGATCCGGCAGGATGTCAACATCTCGATCGCGGGCGGCGCCCGGGTGGAGATCAAGGGCGTCCAGGAACTCGCCCTCATCGCCGAGGTGGTCCGCCGCGAGGTCGAGCGGCAGACGAACCTCCTTGCCATCCGTGACGAACTCCGCGAGAGGGGCGCCACGGTCGACCACACCGTCGTCGACGTCACGGCCCTCTTCGCCGAGACGAAGTCCGCTATCTTGAAGAAGGCAAAAGCCATCCTGGCCGTCCGGCTCTGCGGGTTCGCCGGCCTCGTCGGGCGGGAGATCCAGCCCGGCAGGCGGCTCGGGAGCGAGATGTCGGACTACGCGAAGAAGTGCGGCGTCGGCGGGATCTTCCACACCGACGAGCTCCCCGCCTACGGCGTCACCGCAGACGAGGTGGACCGCCTGCGCTCGTTTGTCGGTGCGGAGGAGAACGACTGCGTCGTCATCGTGGCGGCAGGGCGCGATCGTGCCGGCTGCGCGACCGAGCAGGTGATGATCCGTGCGGAGATGGCGCTGTCGGGAGTACCTGAAGAGACCCGGAAGATGCTCGAAGAGGGGAGCACGGCCTACATGCGCCCGCTCCCCGGCGCCGCCCGGATGTACCCCGAGACCGACGTCTTCTCGGTCGCAATCGGTGCCGACCGCTGGAACGCGATCGCCGTCCCCGAACTCCTCACCGACCGGGCGGCCCGGTTCGTCCGGGAGTTCGGGCTCGACGAGGCGCTGGCGCGGCAGGTTGCGTTCTCAGAGCGGCTGCCGACGTTTGAAGCGGCGGTCGCCGCCGGCGTCCGCCCCACCCTCGCGGCAAGGACGCTCCTTGCCACCTGCCGGGAACTCGCCCGCGACGGCGTCGCTGTCGACCGGGTGACCGAAGAAGAGATCCTTGCCCTCCTCTCGGCCGTCGAGGCCGGCCGGGCGGCAAAGGAGGCGATCCCGGATCTCCTCATCGAGCTCGCACGGACCGCCGGGAGCCCTGGAACGCCCGGCGAGCGGGTGGATGCTGCCATCGCAAAGATGGCCCCCGCCGTCTCGATGGCCGACGTGGAAGCGATCGTGCGCCGGATTGTAGCCGAGCGGGAGGCGTTCGCCCGCGAGAAGGGCATGGGCGCGCTCGGTCCCCTGATGGGGGTCGTGATGCAGGAGGTCCGGGGGAGCGTGGACGGGAAGGTCATCAGCGAGATCCTCCGGCGCGAACTCAACGATCTGCTCTCGTGATCTCCGGCACAATCGCGTTCACCCCGGATCCGGGCCGGTCCCGGCCGGACTCCGGGTTACTTTTATCAGCGGGTCTGCTCATAACTGTAAAGGAGTTCTATCATGGGAAAGACAGGCAGTGTTCAGTGGGCCCAGGTCAAGGGCGTGAAGGGACAGATACGGCTCGTCCCTGCAAGTGAAGGCGAAGTAAAGAAACCCGGCCCGAACCAGCGGTTCAAGGCAGCGGCGGATATCCAGAAGCGGGCGAGCAGGGAAGGGCAGGACTCCCGGCGTGGCGGCCGGGGCGGTCGCGGCGGTCGCGGCGGTCGCGGTGGCCGGGGAGGAGGCACTCCCACGATGGATGTGCGGGTACGCCGGTGCATACGCCGCGCCAAGGTCTCGGCTCTCGGAACCAAGCAGAAATCGAGATAAGCCGTTCTCTCCTCTCCTTCAATAGTTTTTATACTAGCGAGTTCCAGTATGTGGTATGGATCTCAAAACCGCCATCAAGACCTATCAGTTCGCCGAACGGGCGAAATCCGAACTGATTGTCGGGTCACAGCTGACGATAGCCCTGATCCAGTTTCCGCTCCCGGAGAAACCCGGCGGAAAGCGGATGCTTGTGATGGTGCTCGAGTCTATCCGCTCGGAGCTTGAGTTTGCGTACGGCAGTACCGAACTTGTTGAGTTTAAGAAGGCTATCGATCACCTCAACGAGGCGATCAGCCTGACCGAGAGTATGGAACTGGGCGCCGCGTCGGAGCGGATGAGCAGGGCCGTCAGCGCCGTCACGACCGCAGCCCAGGCGGCATGGGAGACGCTCAGCAAACATGAACTCATCTGATTTCCTCCGTTTCTTAAAAGGACGGTCGTCGGTCCGCGAATACTCCGGCGAGCCGCTCGACCGGGAGGAGATCGAGTATATCCTTGTCTCCGCGAGCACGGCGCCGAGCGCCGGCAACCGCGAGGCATGGGACGTCGTTGTCGTCACCGATGAGGATGTCAAGATAGAACTTGCGCTCGCGGCCCTTGAGCAGGTGCATGTCCGGGAAGCGCCGGCGATCTTTGTTGTCTGTGCGAACTACGTCCGGTCCATGTCGCACTATGGGGAACGGGGGATCCTCTACGCGATCGAGGACGCCACGATCGCCTGCACGTATATGATGCTCGCCGCACACGCCCGGACCCTCCACTCGTGCTGGACAGGGGCGTTCAACGAAGATGAGGTCCGCGAAGTTCTCGGCCTCCCGCAGCACATCCGCCCCATCGCGCTTCTTGCGGTCGGCAGGGGAACGCCGCCGCTCGAGCCTATGAAGCGGATGCCGGTGGAAGAGCACGTGCATCGTGAGACCTGGTAGGTTATTCGGAGAGATTATGCCGGATTATTTGGTTACGCTCGAATCAGCGTGGATACTAAAGGACGTCAAGTCCATGGACGACGCCGTGAGCATCGCGATCAGCGAGGCGGGGAAACGACTCAACCCCTCGGCGAAGTTTGTGGAGATCGAGGCCGGGATGAGCGCCTGCCCCTTCTGCGAGGGGGATCTTGACACAGCTCTTGTGGTGGCGAACACCGCCCTTGTCGGTCTCGTGCTCCAGATGAAGGTCTTCCGTGCGGAGTCCGGTGAACACGCGGCCAGGATAGCGAAGTCGGTCGTCGGGAAGGCGTTGCGCGACGTCCCACTGAAGGTCCAGGAGGTGGAGGAACTGTGATAGCTGTCGTCGGGCATACCGCCATCGACCACCTCTTCCGGGTGCCGAAACTTCCCGGACGGCACAACTCGACCTATATCAACGGTCACTCGGTCTACTTTGGTGGCGGAGCGGCGAATATCGCGGCCGGGATTGCGACCCTCGGTGAGCGGTGCCGGCTCGTCTCATCGGTCGGCGGCGACTTCCCGGGCAGCGACTACGACCTGTGGCTGCACAACCTTGAGATCGTGCAGGACTTCTCGATGGTCAAGGATGCCCGCACCGCGACCGCGTACGTCTTTACGGACGACGACGGCGACCAGGAGACCTTCTTTGAGTGGGGCGCGTCCGCTGCGTTCTCCCGGGCGGAGGCCCCTGCTCTCGACTTCGTCCACATGGCGACGGCCGACCCCGACTTCAACGTCAGGGTCGCCCAGAAGAGCAGGTTCGCCTCATTCGACCCGGGCCAGGACCTCATCCGCTATACCCCGGAGCAGCTCGAGATCATCCTCGCGAAGATCGATATCCTCTTCTCGAACAACCACGAGATGGACCGGATGTGCGATATGCTCGGGCTGGAGCGGGAAGCGCTCGTCGCGTCGGTCCCGATGGTGGTTACGACCCGGGGGGCGGAAGGAAGCGTCCTCTGCATGGACGGCGAGGAGCAGAACGTCCCGGCCGTCCGGGTAGAGGCTGTCGACCCCACCGGCGCCGGCGACGGTTACCGGGCCGGTTTCCTCGCTGCGTTCCGGAAGGGCTATGCCCCGCTTGACTGCTGTCGTGCAGGGGCGGTGGTCTCGTCTTTTGTCGTTGAAAGGATGGGCACCCAGACGAACCTCCCGGACTGGGACCGGATGATGGCCCGGTACCGGAAGGTCTTTGGCGAACCGGGGGAAATATTTACCTGAAAGATGCAATATAACGTGCGGTCTGTCGGCAGAAGACTGCCGGCTTCTGCCCACGGCCTGATAGCGGAACCCGGGGATACCTGATGGAATCCGGCCCTGATGTGCGTGTCGAACGGTTGACTCGCTACATCTTCTCCGCCCCATCCTGGCCGCGGTCGCTTGGGCTCATTGTCGTGCTCGGTTTCGTCATCGACGCCGCCACGTACCGGGCCGGGCACGAGTTCTTCCTGCTTGGCACGCTCGGCTTCTCGGTCCCGGCACTGGTCGCCTTCCTGCTGACCGTGCCGCTGGTGCGTGCATCCGGCCGGCAAATCACCTGCAATCGTTCGGCCCTCCTCGCCCTGGCCTGTACGGTTCTTGCGGTGATCCTGAGCCTCTCGCCGATTCTGGTCTTCGGCCGGGGACTCTTCCCAACGCTCTACGCGGTCGCTCTCGGTCTGGTCTTCGGCCTCCGGCTGCTGGTCCTCGTAGCCGTCGCCGACTACCGGATCACACGGATGGTCCTCCCCGCGTTCCTCCAGAGCGCGGCCGGGATAGCGGTCGGGGCCTGGTTCTTCACGCCCGGGTTCGTCCCGTACGCCCTCCTCCTCCAGGCGGTCTTCGGGATGGTCTTTGTTTTCCTGATCTGGCTCATCGAGCGGCCGTTACGAAGGGCGTTCCAGATCAGCGGGCTCAACTTCCTCAATACCTTCATCGCCCACCTGACGGACGGCTCGAAGAACATGGAGGACTTCTTCCGCGAGATCGGCGAGGAGGTCTACGTCCCGGAGGTCTCGCTCTTCTTCTCCCGCGATGCAGGGAAGAATGTCCTCTTCACGGTCCCGAACGTCCACCCCGGCCCGATGGGCGACGTCGGCGGCGGCAACCTCCCACGGATCCTCCACGACACGTTTCCTGAGGAGACGCTGGTCGCCCACGGGTGCGCCACCCACGACTTCAACCTGGTCTCGGAGAGTGAGATCCATAAGATCGCCTGCGCTGTGGAGGCGTCCCGGGAGGGGCTTACCTTCGCCGCCACCGCGAGCCGCCCGGTCCGGGTGGTCTCCGGTTCGGTCTCGATCCTCTGCCAGCGGTTCGGGAACGCCCTCCTGATGGTGAGCACCCGGTCCCCGGACCGGACGGAGGACCTCGATTACTCGATCGGCCTTGCGATCATGGCCGAAGGGCGGTGCGGCTTCTCCCACGTTGCGTTCGTCGACGCCCACAACTGCATGACCAGCGTGGGTTCCCCGGTCCTCCCGGCGACGAAGATCGCGACGGAGTACATCGCCGCCGCACGTGCGGGGTTCACCGCCGCGCGTGACCTCCCCCACGAGCCGCTTGCGATCGGGGTCTCCCACGTCCGGGTCCCGTTCACCCGCGAGCAGGGGTTCGGGTCGCTCGGGGTCCAGGTGCTGGCGACCGAGGTCGGCGGGAAGAAAGCGGCCTACGTCCTGATCGACGGGAACAACGTGGCGGAGGGTGTCCGGGAGCGCCTTCGCTCCGTGGTGCTCAGCCACGTCGACGAGGCCGAGATCATGACCACCGACACGCATACAGTGAACACCATCACCGGGAAGAACCCGGTCGGCTACATGGTGCCGGCAGAGGAGATCGTCCCGTATGTCGAGCAGGCGGTCACCGAAGCGATCGCCGACCTCTCGGAGGCACGAGTGGGGGCGGCAACGGCCTCGTGCGAGGGGATCGTCGTCTTCGGGTCGCAGCGGGTCTCGCAGCTGGCGAGCACCGTCAACGCGATGCTCGCGTTCATCGCCCCGATCAGTTTTATGATCCTCGTCCTCGCGTTCCTCCTCTCGGTCGTCGCCTATATCGCGCTCCAGTGAACTGCGCCGCCGGCCCGGAGAGACCCGGCACCTTTTCGTTCCCCGCGTCCCAACCTGATCATCATGAATTACCGGTTCTCTGGTCGGATGGGGCGGGTCCCGGAGTCGTTTCTTGCGGAGCTCTTCCGGGTCTCGGCGGTCCCCCGGGTGATATCGTTTGCCGGCGGCCTTCCGGGCTCGGCGTATATCGATGTTACGGGGATCCGGGACGCGGCCCGCGAGGTATTCGCAGAGGACGGGCGCAAAGCGCTCCAGTATACCACGACGGACGGCTACCTCCCCCTCCGGGAGTTCATCGCCGACCGTTATCGGAGAAGACTCGGCCTCCCGGCGACCCCTGAGGAGATCCAGATCGTCAACGGCTCCCAGCAGTGTCTGGACCTCGTCGCAAAGATCTTCCTGGATCCCGGGGACGCCGTCGGGATGGAGCGACCCGGCTACCTCGGCGCGATCGAGGCCTTCTCCCTCTACGAGCCTGTCGTTCATCCGGTCCCTCTCGAAGAGGACGGGCCGAATCTCGGGGCGTTTGAGTCGGTCGTCCGGAAGCATGTTCCGAAGTTCTTCTACGGCATCCCGAACTCACAGAACCCTTCGGGGACGACCTACTCCCAGGAGAAGCGGCGGGGTGTCGCGGAGGTCCTCGAGGGGACGGGGACGGTCTTTTACGAGGACGACGCCTTCGGGGAGCTCTTCTTTGACGGGCAGCCCCGGCCGCCGGTGAAGCGCTACCTCCCGGACCAGACGGTGATCTCGGGGTCGTTCTCAAAGATTGTCGCCCCCGGTATGCGGATAGGCTGGATATTCGCCCCGGTGCCGGTCCTGCGGGAGTTCAACGTCGCAAAGCAGGCGGCCGACCTCCACTCGAACTTCCTCTGCCAGGTGATTCTCCACCGCTACCTTGCAACGCACGACCTCGACGCCCACGTCCGAAAGATCTCGGCAGTCTACGGCAGGCACTGCCGGCTGATGTGCGATCTCCTCGACGACCTGATGCCGTCGGGGATGACTCATACCAACCCCGAAGGGGGGATGTTCATGACCGCGGCCCTCCCCTCCGGGGTCTCGTCGATGGAGGTCTTCCGCGAGGGCGTCAAAGAGGGCGTCGCGGTCCTCCCCGGAGTACCGTTCTACGTCAACGGCGGCGGGGAGGGGACGATCCGCCTGAACTTCTCGGCGGCGGGCGAGGAGGAGATCGCGGAGGGGATGCACCGGCTGGCGCGGGTGATGCGGCGGCTGGCCTGATCTCTCCTATATCAATCGCTTTTCTTTTCTTCCGGAATTTACCATGCTCCATGCCGCGAGCCAGCACCCGACTAGGACGAGCAGCCCGTGGGCAATGCGGACCGCCGGAGGCGTGAAGAACTGCGGGAGGAAGAGGGCGAAGCCGAGCGCGAGAGGGATCCCGCTCCACCGGGCAAGGACGCTCGACCGCCAGATCGCAGCCCCGAAGAGGACCGCGCCGGCCGCAAGGGCGAGGAGGCCTGCACCGAAGAACCAGACGCCCTCCCCGAACCGGATCGCGTCCGAGAGCGTGACGAGCAGGTCCACGCTGTTCTGCCGGAGCGCCTCCCGGCCCACGGCGGCGAGCGCGAAGGTCTCGGCCCCGTAGTAGGGGAGGGTCAGCCCGACGCCGGCCCAGGTCAGGACGAGGGCCATGATGCCCAACGATTCGGCCCTCGTTTCGCGGAGGCGGCTGTAGAGGCCGAGCAGGCCGGGCACGAGGAGGATGAACCCGACGATGGCAAGCGTGTGCGAGAGGAGCCAGGCGGGGGAGGCGAAGGCTTCGGCGCCGGCAAGAGAGGTCTCGTCGGTGTAGGGCCGGATCGCAGGATACGCGAGGAAGCAGGCGCCTGCAATCACGAGCGAGAGCGCCGCAAGAAGTGTTCTGGTCTCCGTCATCGGTCTATCTCGGTTTGCATCGATATCTGTTGCAACTGCCGTCGGGCGTTTCGCGGGCCGACGGCTGTCGTGAAGGTCGGTTATCCGGGCAGGCAGGGCCGGCCGGGGCTTGAGCGTCGCGCCACCTGCACGAGCATCAGCACCGCAGGCCGGTCGCCCACCGTCCCCGATCGGTGACCCCTGCGCCCCTGCTTGTCGGGCAGGACGAGGACGACGACGCGGCGGGCCGGGCCGCCGGGGCTCCCGATCCGCGACGGGGCCGCACCCTCCGATATGTTCGCGAATGCAAAGTTGCTCATCCGGCAGCGGTCCTGCCGGTTCACGCCGCCTTCGTCGGTCCAGATGTGCCGGTAGGGCATTTCGGGACTCTCCGGGTTACGGTTCGTCTCCATGGCAGCCTCCAACCTTCAGGCCTGGCCTCAAATACCTTGGGCCCGGGAGTCACCCTGGAGAACGGTTGCCGGATCGAGTTTTCCCCGGCGGCATGCGGGCGCTGGACTTAATACATGCGATGGAGAATAGATAATGGCACTTTTTGAGCGAGGGTAGCCAAGCCCGGCCAACGGCGCCGGACTTAAGATCCGGTCCCGCAGGGGTCCGTGGGTTCGAATCCCACCCCTCGCATTTTGAACTTCCAATGGTGAATTCTCCGGCTTCCCGGGATCGCATGGGAACCTGGCCGGCGGCAAAAGAATCTCTCATGCGGCTGACCAACCCGCCAGCACCAGATGAAAGTAAAATTATTATATTTCTTTTATATATTGGGTGCCATGTCTCCTACCTATCGGGATGCAACCATAAACTCCGTAGAAGCAACTGCCACGGTCAGCGGCAGCACAGGCGGCGGCCGGGATGAGAGCGGCAATCCGTACTACTTTCCGAACGTCTCGGTGAGCATCGGCTACTGGTTCGACAACGAAGGTGTCCCCTCCTCGGACTGGGATACGCACTTCAAGGCGCAGTTGTGGATCAACGGCGCGCTGGTCGGCAAGAAACAGGACCTTTCGGCCGGCGGCCCGCAGACCTACACGTTCTTCGCGCACAAGTTCCCCGAGCCGGGCACGTATAAGGTGGAGGTTCGCGGGAAGAACTCGAAGTCGGTCGACGTTACGATCAAGAATCCGCCGGTGCAGGAGAAGAAGGCAGCGCAGTGATGCGTGGTAGAGCACCGCATTTTTTTCTTACTCAACCTCACCCGAGCAGCATTGCCACAAGAAGATATCCCTGATCCCGATGAAGAGCACTCCCACAACACACCGGGTCCAGTACTCGAACTTCTCCGCTGCCTTCTGTGCGCTCCTCACCTTCGCGATCACCGGCAGAGGGGTCGCTACGGCAAAGACCGCCGGGACGCCGAGCGGGTCAGACGTCCGGAGCGCCAGCGGACCACCCACAGAGGCTTGAGCCCGTAGTTCACATCCTGATCGCCTCAAGCACGGCGGCTGAAAGGGTCTCACCCCTGCAGGATCTCCTTGATCTCCTTGACGTCCGCCACCCGGCCGGAGACTTTGAGTTCGCCGTCGACGGCGAGGGCAGGGGTCAGCATCACGCCGCGGTCCATGATCTCGGTGATATCGTCGACCTTGACGAGTTCGGCCTCGATACCGAGGTCCTTGATCGCCGCTTCAACGTTCTTTGCGAGCCGCTTGCACCTGGCGCAGCCGGTTCCAAGCACTTCTACCTTCATCGTTTCGTCACCTCGTTCTGATACTCACAGAGGAGCGCCGCCCGGTAGAGCGGTTCCGCCTCCTTCGGGATGTAGTTGTAGATCTTTACCTGTTTGATGAGTTCGTCGCCGATGGCGGTCTCGCCGGGGAGGTTACGGGCGACTGTATCGGCCAGGATATCGTCGAGCATCGCAAGCCCGACGACGACCCCGCCGACATCGATCCGGCGGACGCGCCGCAGCGCTTCGGCAGCGCAGCAGGGTTTCTCTCGCTTCTCTGTCTCCATGAGTTCTCTCCTAGAGTAGTGACATCCCGTTCCCGAACAGGAACCCGGCAACGGTCGCGAAGACGACCACCAGCCCCACGTAGGCCGCCGTCTTCTTCGCCCCCATGATCCGTTGGAGGACAAGGATGGACGGCAGGCTGACCGTCGGGCCCGCGAGCAGGAGGGCAAGTGCCGGCCCTGCGGCCATATGCCCGGTGGTGTAGCCGAAGGTGGTCCCGATGATCGGGACCTCGAGCAGCGTCGGCATGTAGAGGATCATCCCGACAACGGCCGCAAGGAAGTTGGCGCCGAGCGAGTTGTTCCCGAAGTAGGGCTGGAAGGTCTCCGGCGGGAGGAAGAAGGCGATGATCCCGACGAGAAAGGTCCCCCCGATCAGGATGGGAAAGATCTTCTTCGTCAAATCCCAGGTCTCCAGCCCCCAGTCGGTCACCTCGTCCTTATCGAAGTAGTAGATGAGCAGGACGGCGATCGCGAGGGTGAGGACGTAGACGATCGAGAGCCGGATCACCCACTCAAGCGGCGACGCTCCGAAGACCAGCACCCCGACCAGGAGGGCGAAGAACGCCGGCGTGACCCAGCGCGGCTTCTCCTCCTCGCACGCCCCGGCGACGCTCGGCGCCATCGCTTTCTTCTTGAGCGTCTCGACGTCCGTCGACCGGAAGATCAGCGCCATAAAAAGCCCGATGACGATGGCGAGGACAACCGCAGAGACCGCCCGCGCCACCCCGAGGCTGAACCCGAGCACCCGGGCGGTGTAGATGATCGCGAGGATGTTGATGGCCGGTCCCGCGAAGAGGAACGTCGTCGCGGGGCCGATGCCGCTCCCTTTCTTGAGGATGCCGGCGAATATGGGCAGGATCGTGCAGCTGCAGACGGCAAGGATCGTCCCCGAGACCGATGCGATCCCGTAGGAGATGTGTTTGGGCGTGTCCGGACTGAAGTACTTCAGGATCGCGTCCTTCTTCACAAAGGCTGCGATGGCGCCGGCGATGAAGAACGCCGGGACCAGGCAGGTGAGGACGTGCGCCGAGAGGTAGTCGAGCACGGAGGCAAGCCCTGACGAGAGGGCGCTGATGAGTATGTCGATCATGGTGTACCTCGCCGGAGTCCGGGATCCTCTAATTCAAATTATTTTGAACTAATGTCTGCGGGGTCGAGCATAAAGGTTATGCTGTTCGATGCCGGGTGCGGTAGAGTGGCCCTGCGACAGCCCTCTGCCTGACCTCAGGAGGTAACTGATATTGCTCCCGACTCCTGCTCGCCAGGGCATTCCGTATGAAATGCACGGATAATGAAGCGTATGGTAGCCTTGAAAAGGTATATGCAGCCTCGTTTCATACCAGTGCAAAGAGAGGGTATTGTGGAGGAGAAGAGAGAGTGCCGGGAAGATACGCTTCCTCTCCCACCAGAAGTCGAGAAGTCGCTCTGCCGGTGCGGGGGGATCGCAGGGCTGGTAGAGCGGCTGCCGGAAGATGAAACCCTGGCGAGGGCGAGCGCCCTCCACCGCGCACTCGCCGACCCGTTGCGGCTGAAGGTCCTCGCGATGCTCGCTGTCCAGCCGCTCTGTGTCTGCGTCATCAAGGCGGTGCTCGGCATCGCAGACTCGAAGCTCTCCTACCACCTTGGCGTCCTGAGAAAGGCAGGCCTGATCGCCGGCGAGGCGCAGGGGAACTGGATCGTCTACCGGCTCACCGATGATGGGGCGGCGTGGGCTGCACGCCCAGGCATGAGCCACGACGATCGGTCTGATACAGTGGATGCGGAGCGATCGAGACCGGCGGCAGGCCGCCGCAGCCGTACCTCTGCGGAATGAGCAGCGGTCTTGGGGTATGCTCCGGTCAGATGCCGGTAGAAGTCGATGGAAGACTGATCGATGATACGATGATCCTGCTCGATCAGCCCCTGCGCCGGGGGAAGGGGAGAGCGGTCGTCCGGCTGAAGAAGCAGCCCGGAAAGACAGCGAAGTTCAACGCCCCGGAAGAATATGCCCTGAAGTTGGCCGAACCGGATCTGGTGAACTCTACTGGTGGATATCTCCGAAATAGGGGGAGGATCAGCGTTTCTTGACGCTAATAGTTTCATCTGATGCTTTCATGGGTTAATGCACCTCTCTCAGGCTGATTTTTCATATTCTCTTCTTTGCTTCTCCCAGTACTCCTTATCTTCAAGCGTTATTGGACGCAGGACCCTGCACGGATTGCCGGCAGCAATTACGTTGTCGGGTATATCTTTCGTCACGACGGAGCCGGAGCCGATAACCACGTTGTTCCCGACTGTTACGCCAGGATTGATGACAACATCAGCTCCAACCCAGACACTATCGCCTATCGTTATCGGTCGTCCGTACTCGAGGATCGCGTTCCTCACCTCTGCGTCGATCGGGTGCGCGGCAGTATAGACGCCGACCCGGGGGCCAAAGAAGACATGATTGCCTATGGTCACAGCGCAGACATCGAGGATGATGCAGTCATAGTTTGCGTAGAAATTGTCGCCGATACGGATTTGACTGCCGTAATCACAGCGAAACGGCGGTTCGATAAAGATGTGATCACCCGCGGATTGAAAGAGTTTCTTGAGCAACTCTGTCCGATATTCCAATTCCTCTTCAGTCGTCCCATTGAATAATCGTGTCAATCTTCTGGCTCTCAGGCGATCCCGCTTCAGTTCTTCGTCGTATGCGAAATAGAGTTCTCCGTGTAACATCCTCTCTTTCTCCGTCATAGCCAGCCTCCGTATATGGATAGAGGATCTGGAGAAAAGTTTGCTCATGGACCACGACCGCCCTGATGTGATCATTCTTATACGCTTGCAGAGGGCAAGCCCGATCTTGACTTCATTTGCCCGATATCGGTAATTCCCGGTCCTGGGGCTGTTTGCGAGAGTTCTCCTGGATCCCTTTGAGATGGAGCAGCCTGGTCCGGAGACTGGGCTGGATGAAATGACAGTAGTCCGGACCTTTCGGGTTTAACAGCCCCTTTTTATCCTATCCGGGTATGTTCCGGGGTCATTCGGGGGGGCATGGTCCCGGAAACCCTCATTGGCTGCAGCGACACCATGTGTATTAAAAGATCAATGCCACAGCCCGGTGCCCGGAGGTTGCGGGATGGAGAGCGTGATGGACAACCTGTGCGGCACGTGCAGCACGGATCAGCACTGTTGTACGTGGTTGAACGGGCTCATGCTGACGGGGCCGAGTATGAAGCACACTTTAAGAATCACAGGAGAACCTTCTCGTGCAGCAGTCCAATGGTATCTACATCGTAACGCCAGGGAATGGTGCAGCCTGTCCGCACTGGAATCATGGCAGCTGCGCTATTTACACGAGCCGGCCGATCGATTGCCGGCTTATATCCCCACATGATGGCACGGGTCGATAGGGGCAGGGATACATGTACGGTCACTCTGAAGATGAGCAAACTCTGCCCGAAGGTTGATCCGCTGGGCGGGTTGATGCCGGAAACCGAGGCACGTGCACTTGTCACGAAGTTCTGGAGCGCAGTTGCCGGGGACGGGACGGATATCATAATTCGGCGCGAATAAGGACTCGTCTCTCGGTTGCGGTCCCGGATTATGGCTGTACTCCGTTGAGATTACTCAATGCCCTCGGATGTTTGCTAGCAGGCGATACGGTGAGAGCGCAAGAGCCCCGGACTATGCCTTATCCACGCTTGATCCCGCTCTTCATCGCCCGGATTCTTAATATCTCCTGACTCTCAGTCCGGGAACCCGGGTAAAGTGACGGTCCCGGGTGACGATCTCGCCGTCGCCGGCGAGCGTGATTGCTGCGATTACTTCGTCGAAGTCCCCGATTGGATTGCCGTTTCCCCGGAGTTCGGCAGCGAGTGCGCCGAAGATCCGGTAGGTCTCGTCCGTGACGGGAAGTTCGATCAGCGCCCGTGTGATCGCTTCGACTTCCCGGAGGTTCTCCTGCACCGATGTTGAGAGGAATGCCCCGCGGTAGAGTTCGAGGGCGTTGATTGCGGTGGTTGCGAGGGGCAGCCCTTCCCGCTCCATCGCCTCGAGCGTTCTCATCGCCTCCGGGTCGTGCCGGATCAGGTCGACAAGCAGGGACGTATCAAGCGTCGGCATCGAAGTCGACCTCTCGCATCGAAGCCTTCCTCATCTCGCGTGAGGCTTCCTCGACCGAGTCGGCCAGCGCGGGGTTCGGCCCGAACTCCTTGAGGATCTCGGAGAGTTTCTTCTTCGGCGGGGTATACTTCAGGATTACTTCGGAAAAACTCATGTTCGAGGGGCCTTTTAACCGGGAAAGCCTCTCGTATGCGTCGTCGCTAATGCTGATTGTCCTGGTTCCCATGACTGTGTATGTGTATGTGCATGTATTTAGGTTCTTTCGCATCGGGATCTCATTCCTTATAGGACGGCCGACGCTCCGGCCATACACCCAATAGAATGGCCGGATAAGCCTCCCGATATTCGACCGGACGCTTTAGCGAAATGAGAGCGCAGCATTACCTTTTTACGTATCGGAATCCAGTAGCGTTTCATATTCCGGGGAGGGGACCATGGAGAACATCGACTTCGATCACGCCTACTACATCAAGCTGGGAGAGAAGGGGAAGTGGGAGCAATCAAGCATCAAGGAAGGAAAGATGCGGATCGGCTGGACCAATGTCAGCCTCGATGATATCCACCGGGAGAGATGGGACCGAATCGAGGACGCGATCCGGGATAAGGTCAGCAACCCGGGAAGTGCCACCCACGACTTCAACTCCCTCAAAACGATCCACGGCTCGAGCCACGACGATGTATGGATCACGTTCACTGACTCGAAGCTCTGGTGGTGCCGGCTGCAGAACGGCCCGATCCTTGAGGACGAGATCTCTAAATACCGCCTGCTCGACGGCGGCTGGCATGATCGGAGCATCCAGGGCAAATCGCTCCTGGTCAATACGCTGCCCGGCGCCGTTGCCCAGCTGCAGGCCTACCAGGCCACTTCCTGCACGGTCAGGCCGCTCGATACCCTCAGGCGCCTGATCAACGGCGAGCATACGCCCGAGTATGCCGCGGTCGTCGACGCACGGGAAGACCTGGTTTGCCGGACCGAGGCCCTGATCCGGCACCTGCACTGGAGAGATTTCGAGGTGCTCGTCGATCTGGTCTTTTCGGGAGCAGGCTGGAGGCGGAGGAGCGTCGTCGGTAAGGCGATGAAATTTGCGGATATCGAGTTCGAGGATCCGATCAACAGAGAGACCTACCAGGTCCAGGTGAAATCGAGATCGACCCTTCCCGAGTTCCGCGAGTATGCAGAGCAGTTCAATCCGGACGATTTTAAGAAGCTCTTCTATGTTGTCCACTCTCCCGACGACGCCCTGGCAGTATACGAGGCGCCCGCGGAGTCGGGGGTGGTGCTGGTCCCTCCCCGGCAACTCTCCGGGATGGTCGTGAACGCGGGACTGGTTGGGTGGGTGCTGGAGAAGACAATATAGAGCAGATATCATAGTAGCCACATTGAAGATCAGGCCGGTGCATCGCGTCACCTTATTTTTGAAGTTCCGGTGCCGCGACTGAGGGGAGTGTTATGCCGTCTCGATCTCCCTGACCATCAGGGAGATCCCGCCGTCGATGCCCGAAAAGAACGCAACGCCGTTTGTGCTGAACGAATCGTAGGGTAGAATGCCTGCCTGCACAAAGCCGCAGCGTTCAAACGCTCTTCTGGAGGTCGGGCCGGTGCAATCGGCAACCGCCCGGGAAAATCCACGCCTCCGGGCAGAGATAAGCGCACGCCGGATCATCGCCTGCGCCAGCCCGCACCCGCGGTACGGCCGGGCTACGCCGATCTGGAAGATATGCAGCACGGTGCCTGCGGCGATCTTGTCCCGGTCGATGTACCGTCCTTCCAGTTCGTCGAGCATCTCGACTGTTTCACGAAACTGGGCAAGAAACTCCGCCATCGTCGCCCCTTCGGCTGCGAGGTCGCCGGCGAGGTCAAGGCAGAAGATGAACCCGGCGATCTCGCCTGTCCGTCTATCGCGGGCGATATGGCTCAGCTCTTTTGTTGCAAGATGTTCGGCGTACCACCGTGCATACGGCAGAAAGATCTCCGGGTCCGGTGCATGGCGGTGCGTTGTCGGCTCGTCGGCGATGAAGACGTCCGTGTAGAGCCGGGCCGCCTCTTCGACGTCGGCTGTTTCGAGGGGAAGATAGACGGGGGGATGATCAGGGCTGGTGGCGTTTCCGGCGGGCCTTT
>Ga0208041_1000131_pt1 | contig 97036 bp, 104 predicted proteins | sample AD_SCU002_MetaG_FD_184453 | JGI IMG/M metagenome (GOLD analysis project Ga0208041, IMG submission 184453) | Active sludge microbial communities of municipal wastewater-treating anaerobic digesters from China - AD_SCU002_MetaG (SPAdes) (version 2) | ecosystem: Engineered > Bioreactor > Anaerobic...
GGGAGCGTCCTTCGAGCATCGTTAGATGCGCAGTAGGATGCTCCTCAGGGAGCGTCCTTCGAGCATCGTTAGATGCGCAGTAGGATGCTCCTCAGGGAGCGTCCTTCGAGCATCGTTAGATGCGCAGCCCGGTGGAAAGCCGTGCTCCGGATTGCAGCCATCTGGAGCAAACGGGGGTTCAACAAGGCCGATCTCCCTTTCTTCAACGATTGGGCGTGAATAATAGAGCGCCGGGAGGGAGATTTGAACTCCCGAGGTGCCAGGCACCAGTGGCTTTCAAGGCCACCGCCTTCCCGGACTAGACTATCCCGGCTCGCCTTAACCTATTGGTCGCCGGACAAAAAAAGGTTGTTCATCCCCTGCGCGCGAAGACAACGGCAAGAAGCGCGAGGAGTGCGAGAGCAGCAGGGAGCGGTGCGGCCTGTGCAGGAGTTGGGGTCGCGTCCCCGAAGAGACCGGGCGCGGTCTGGCTCACCCTGACCGAGTCGGCGTTCGAGGCCGAGACCTGCACCGTGCCGCTGTCGTTGTAACTCATGGGGTAGACCTTGACGTAGACCGGGCCTCCCCGTGCCGCAACCTCCGCGGTCTCGCGCTCGAGCATGCCCTTGTTATTGACTTTATGGGACTCTCCATCCTCATCGACGTACTCGACCACCCAGTCGATTCCGGCCGAGGTTGCGATCGTCACGATGCCGCTTTTCGTATCGACCTCGAAGTAGGCCGGGGCGGACCGGCTGGCGGGGGAACTCGCGGAGATCATCGCCTCCGTCGGGGTCGGCCCGGGTGTCCCGGCTACCACGAATACGGCGTCGCCGATGTAGCCTTTGGTATCGGAGAAGGTGACCTCATACGAGCCTCCTTCGGAGATGGGCACCTCAACGGAGAACGCCCCGTTCTTGTCGGTCGCGACAAATTTCGGCCCGTAGACGGTAAAGCTGTCTCGCTCGACCTCGACCTGGACGCCCGCATCACCGAGATCCGCGATCGCACCCCGGAGATCGAGGGTGCCATCGAAGTCCTGGTTGCTCGGAGAGGATATCATGAGACTCCCGGACCGGTCGACCAGGGTGATGATCTGCCGGACCTTCGAGCTGCTCCCGAAGGTTGTCTGGGTGGGATCGACGATCTCGATCGAGTACTGGCCCGGCCCAAGATCGGCGGTCTCGAACGCCGTGGAGAACGAACCGTCCTCCTGGACGACGATCGTCTTCCGGGCAATCTCATGTTTCACATACTGGGCACTGTACAGTACAACCTCCGTGCTGAATCCGGGGTTGACCGTGGGTTTGGGGAGACCTTCGACGATCGTGGTACCGGTAATTTCGAGTGTATCGCCGACATACACCGTCGACGGGGCAGTGAACGAAATGTACGCGGCCGATGCCGTACCGACGAGCATCATCGCGGCGATGATCGTCAGCCATGCGATCCTTTTCATACCAGTACATCAACGAATAAGAGGTATAATGCTATCCAAATCGATTGAGAAGCCGCTGGCGTCCTGGCGAGGGAAAGACCGCCATGAAGGGCGGATCCTTGATACGCTGACGGTTATTTTTCGGAGCGGCGGGTGCTCCTGGAACCGATGCCGGATGTGCGGCTACCGGCACGAGCGTTATCCTGACCTCCCCCGGGACGAACTCGTAAAACGGCTGATCCGCCAGGTTCGCTGGGTGAAAGAGAACTTCTCAGACGAAGACTACCAGGTGCTCAAGATCTTCACGTCGGGGAGTTTCTTCGACCCCGACGAGGTCCCCCCCGACGTCCGGCGCGCAGTCGCGGAGGCGTTCCGGGGCAAGGCCGTGATCGCCGAGACCCGGCCCGAGTACGTCGATGCGGAGGCGCTCAGGGAGTTTCTGGAGGGGATCGATACCGGCGCCTGGAATAGACCGCTCTCCGTTGCCGTGGGCCTTGAGACCACGAACGACACCATCCGGGAGAGGAGTATCGACAAGGGGTTCTCGTACGCCGACTTTCTCCGCGCAACAGAGGTTGCGCACGCTGCCGGCGCGGATATGAAGGCCTACCTCCTGATGAAACCGCCGTTCCTGACCGAACGCGAGGCACGCGACGACATGATACGCTCGATCAGGGACGTCGCCCCCGTCGCCGACAGCATCTCCATGAACCTCTGCACCGTCCAGAGCAGGACCGAGGTCGAACGCCTCTGGAAACAGCACGCGTACCGGCCGCCGTATCTCTGGAGCGTCCTTGAGGTGCTGATCGCTTCCCCGGCGCATATCCTCTGCGACCCCGTCGGCGGCGGGCAGATGCGGGGGCCGCACAACTGCGGCGCCTGCGACGGCCCGATCGTGAAGGGGATCGCCGACTACTCACTGACCGGGGATGTCGGGCTCCTGCGCGCTCTTGCGGAGATAGAGTGCGGGTGCAAAGAAGAGTGGGAGTTCGTGCTGGACCAGGAAGAGCCGTTCTGTATGCCGCTTACCCGCTAACACTTCCTCTGCTCCTCCAGCTGCTTGCAGAGCAGCGGGAGGAACGTCCCCGCATCGCTTACGACGCCGATCGCCTGCGTCGTCCCCCGGTCCATCAGTTTCGTCACCGACGCGGGGTTGATATCGACGCAGACGGTCTTCACATACGAAGGGAGGCAGTTTCCGACGGCGATCGAGTGGAGGAGGGTTCCCACCATCACCACCATCCCGAGATCGTGAATGTGCCGGCGCATGACGTCCTGCGCTTCCACAACGTCCGAGATCACGTCGGGGAGCGGGCCGTCGTCGCGGATGGAGCCGGCGAGCACGAACGGGATGCCCTTCTTCACGCACTCGTACATGATCCCGCCGGTGACGATCCCCTGGTCGACCGCGTTCTTGATGGAGCCCGCCCGCATGATCTCGCTGATGGCGCGGATGTGGTGCTTGTGCCCGCCGGTGACGAGCGTGCCCGTTTTGACGTCCATTCCAAGCGACGTGCCGAAGAGGTTGGACTCGATATCGTGGGTGGCAAGCGCGTTCCCCGCAAAGAGCACGTCGATGTAGCCTTCGCGTATCATCTTCGCGAGGGCATCGGCCGCTCCGGTATGGACGATGGCAGGACCGCCGACGAGCGCGATCTTCTCGCCTTTCTTCTTCGACTTCAGGATCTCGCGGGCGATCTTTGCAATGATCGCCTCGCTCGGCCGCTCGGACGAGACAGTCCCGTGCATGAACTCGAACGTGCTGACCTTCCGCGGCCGTTCGGGGTAGACCACGCGAACCCCGGTCTCGCTGACGACGACGGCATCGCCAGCCTTGATCTTTGAGATCGGGGTGCAGATCGCCCGTTTCTCCTTCTCATCGACCACGATATGGCAGTCCATCTCGATGCGCTCGACGGACAGCCATTCGTCCCGGTACTTCACAAAGGTCGGATGGTTGGTGGTCGAGTAGAACCCCTTCGGGAGGATTCGGTCGCCCTCTGCCGGTACGAGGGTGACGTCGCGGATCTCGGGGGTGCGGGCACCGAGCCGGTGCAGCTCGGAGAGGATGGCATCGAGTTTCCGGTCGGTAGGTGCCGTCACACGCAGCCGTGCGTAACTGGTATCCGTCTTCAGCTTCCCGACGTTGAACGTGAGGATCTCGAATTCTCCCCCCATATCCATGATCCTGTCAAACACCAGGGTCATGATGCCTGAGTCGATGATATGGCCCTCTAGTTCGATTTCCCGGCAGAATTCCATATATAAGGATTGGTGATGGTCCGATAATACAGTTTCCCCGCGTGCATCTCCCTCGAAACGCTACCCCTGCCGCCGGTCCGTAATGACCGGCAGTCCCACGAATCCCTACTCCCCCAGCCTCCGGCAGAGGTACTCCTGCACCAGCGCCAGTTCCTCACGCGTGTTGATGTTGAAGGCAAGCCGTCTGTCGTGCAGGAGAAGTTGCAGCTCGTCCTGGGCCGCACCGGGTTCGCCCGCCGTCAGGATGTTGATCCCGGCGGGGCAGGCCGGCGTGCCGTCGATCTCTTCCGTGTACTGCGTGCGGCAGCCGTGCTCCTCGCAGAGGTCACGGGGCACCCACGTCGAGCATGCCGGCGCTCCCGTCCGGCGCCAGGCGTCCTCGATCCCGGCGATGATATCGGGCGCAAGGCAGGGGAGGTCGGATACGCAGGTGAAGAAGGGTGTTCCCGCTTCCTCCAGGTCTGCCGCAGCGGCGTTGATATCCTCGACATAGCCGAGCCCCTCCGCTTCGTACAGGACGACATCCTGTGCCCGGCACCAGTTTTTGGTGAACGGTGTTTTATGTGAGGCGACCACGACCACCTCGTGCCCCGCAGCCGAAAACGCATCGATGACGTAGGAGAGCATCGGCCGGCCGCAGATGGCGACGAGCGGCTTTTCGCCCATCCGGAGCCGGGACCCCTCCCCCCCGGCCATGATCAGGGCAAGCATGCTTCGAGCGCCTCGATGAGTTGCCTGTTCTCCTCCCGTGTCCGGACGGCCACGCGGATATGGCGGGGAAGCCCGAACGACCGGCAGTCCCGGACCAGGACGCCGCGGGAGAGGAGCCGCTCGACCAGGACCTCTGCCTGCACCGGGACCGCTATCAGGATATAATTCGCTGACGGGGGCGCATAGGCGAGACCAAGACCGTCCAGGCGGCTGGAGAGCCAGGTCCGCTCCCGGGCAATCCGCTCCCGCGATGCAACGAGCAGGTCGTAGTGCCGGAAGGCCTCGATCGCAAAGGACTCGGCGAACGCGTTCACGGTCCAGGGGAGGCGCACCGTCTCCACCTTCTCGATGAGTTCGGGCGTGCCGAAGGCATAGCCGAACCTGATGCCCGGCACGGCGAAGCTCTTTGTGAGGGAGCGCAGCACGAAGAGGTTCTCGTCCGAGACGTCGGCGACACTCTGGGCCGGGTCGGAGAGTTCGATGAACGCTTCGTCGAGGAAGAGGTACGCTCCCTGTTCGGCGGCCTCACCGAGCAGCCGGAGGACTTCCGGGCGGGAGTAGAGTTCTCCGGTGGGGTTGTTCGGGTTGCAGAGGAACTGGACGGCAGCCCCGGTCTCACCGGCAGTGCACCGGGCGCCGGCAAGCCGGACCGCCATCTCGTATTCGGCAAACGTGGGCGCGGTGATACAGGCAGTATCGCCGGGACCAAGCAGGGTGTAGCAGAACGCGCGGATCAACTCGACGGATCCGTTGCCGACGGCGACCTCTGCCACATCGCGCCCGAATGTTCTGCCGATTACTTCTTTCAGGGCTTCATAACGGTCGTCCGGGTAATCCTTCAGTGCCGCGGGGTCCGGAACCCAGGGGATCTTCGGGGGATACGGATTCACGTTCGCACTGAAATCAAGCAGCTCGCCCGTCTCCCGGGTGCGATGCCAGCGTACCCGGCCGCCATGTTCCGCCCTTTCGGGGAGGTTATCTCTCATATTCGTGGCAACTCTTTGAGGATACGTTGTCGGCTGCTATCCATAAAACCGTTATGTCAGACATGAATCTGTTTCGAAAAATATTTATATAATACAATTATTATTATGGCTTATCTGATGCAGTCAGACGAAAAGATTACGATTGTCTGACAAATGGCAGACTCTCAGCTGCTAAATGTCAGATATGAGTGATTGAAATGATGGATCGGATCACTATCAGATTGCCCCGGCAACAGGTTGAGATGCTCGAGAAGCTGGTGGAGGCTGGCGAGTTCCCCACAGTATCGGAGGCTGTGCGGTATTCGGTCAGAGCGCTTCTCGAGAGGCATGGAAACCGTGTTCTACGTGAGGCTGACCAGGTTTCATTCAACGTTTAGGAGGTATTAAATGCAGACGATCATCAACGAAGCGTTAAAACACGCAGAACGTGAAAAGTATTTGAAGACGGACTCAGCAGAGGATGCAGACGACATCCTCGGCCAGCCACGCATCGTCATCGTAGGATGCGGCGGTGCGGGCAACAACACCGTCAACCGCCTGTACCACATGCAGGTCAGCGGCGCAGAGACGATTGCGATCAACACGGACAAGCAGCACCTGGACATGATCCAGGCCGACAAGAGGGTGCTTGTCGGCAAGTCGCTCACCAAGGGCCTTGGTGCCGGAGGGTTCCCGGACGTCGGCAGGCGTGCGGCCGAGATGGCCCGGCCGACCCTCGAAGGCCTGCTCTGCGATGCGGACCTCGTCTTCATCACCGCCGGCATGGGTGGCGGCACCGGTACGGGGACGGCCCCGGTCGTCGCGCAGATAGCAAAGGAGCAGGGCGCGATCGTCGTCGGGATGGTCAGTTACCCCTTCCAGGTCGAGAAGGCCCGGCTTCTCCGTGCGGAAGAGGGGCTTGAACAGCTCTCGGCCGCTGCCGACTCGGTGATCGTGCTCGACAACAACCGCCTCATCAAATACGTGCCGAATCTCCCGCTCGGCCAGGCGTTCTCGGTCATGGACCAGCTCATCGCGGAGACCGTCAAGGGCATCAGCGAGACGATCACGGAGCCCTCGCTCATCAACATCGACTACGCGGACGTGCGTGCCATCATGAGCAAAGGAGGCGTCGCTGTGATGCTCGTCGGCGAGAGCAAGCAGCAGAACAAGGCCGAGAGCGTCGTCCACGAATGCCTCAACCACCCCTTGCTCGACATCGACTACCGCGGAGCAACCGGGAGCCTCATCCACATCACGGGCGGCAACGACCTGACCCTCCAGGACGCCGAAGAGATCGCAAGCTCCCTGACCTACGAACTCGACCCCCATGCGGACGTCATCTGGGGAGCGCGGGTGAACAGCGACTATGAAGGAAGAGTTCGTGTCATGGCGGTCATGACCGGCGTGAAGAGTGCACAGATCCTCGGAAGCCACCGCGCCTACGAACCGGCAACGCAACGGTCCGGTACACAGTCCGGCAGGCGCATGGCAAGGGATGAGATGAGCGGGGGACCCGTCATCGACTTCCTCTAATACTCCATACCCTCTTTTCCCACCTCTTTGGCCGGAACTGGTTGGCGGCGGCGTGCCTTCCGGCCTCCCTACGAAATACTTAATAGTACAGATGACGTTTGAAATATAGACGTTCTTGTATAATCCCTCCAGCACGGGGCGTATTGTGCAGGGCGCAGATCCTTCGGGTCTGCGGTGCCAGGTACCGGGGTTGAACACATGAGCAGACAGGTGAACGACGGTCTCGAATGCCGAGTCCGAAGACGTCTTTTCTTGTGGTATAGCCGCACCATAAGCCTCAGGCATCCCCCTGCGGCACATGGGAGCGGTCTTGGGCTGGTGGGGATATGAGACAGGTACCGAATGTCGAGGATTGGTAGAGAATGCTGAACGATCTGATTGAGAAGAGAAAAAAAGTCCTTGCGGAGTCTGAACAGCATAAAGACCGGCGCAACGAGTTGAACGCACTTGCCAGCAAAAACGCCCGCGAGCGCAACACCTTAAACACGCAGACCCGCGAATTCGTCGAGGAGGCGCAGCAGCACAAGGAGCAGCGGGATAAGATCAACGAAGAAGTCCAGGCGCTAAAAGACCAGAGGAACGAGTACAACGACAAGGCCAACGCGCTCTTCGAGGAGATTGAGTCCTTCAAGAAAGAGCACGGCAACCTCCAGAACCGGGGCATCAAGGAACTGCAGAAGCAGATCGAGCACCTGGAGTTCAAGCAGCAGACCGAGGTCTACAGCACCGACAAAGAGCGTGAACTGATCGAGAAGATCAAGCAGCTCAAGGCGGCGGCAAAGGACCAGGAAGCGGAACTGGAGCAGAACAAAGAGATGCGGGCCAAACTCACCGAGGCCCGTGAGTTCCGCAGGCTGGCTTCCGAGATCCACAAGGAAGTCACCGAGAAGGCCGAGGCTGCGCAGCAGCACCACGACCTGATGGTGGAGTCTTACCGCAAGGCCGACAAATCCCGCGAGGAAGCCGACCAGGCCCACCAGCAGTTCGTTGAGGCCCAGGAATCGGCAGACGAGGAGCACAAGCTCTTCATCGCCTGCCAGAAGGAGCTCCGCGACTACGACAAGGTGATCTCGGGCCTTCGGAAGAAGACCAAGAAGACCAAAGTCACCAAAGAGCAGAAAGCCGTCCGGAAAGAGGCTGAACGTGTCTTCCAACAGTTCCGTGACGGTGAGAAGATCACGACCGACGACCTGCTCCTGCTTCAGCGCGCAAAACTCATTTAATACTTTTTTATCCGCCGCTGCAAATTATTTAATAGATTCGAGGCGATGTTCTATTGCATGGCAAAAGAGCGGACGCTCGTCCTCTGTGTCGATCGCGATGATGATCTCGGGTTTAAAGCCCGGATCGATGGTCCCATCGTGGGCAGAGAGGCATGCCTCCATGCAGCAACGTCTCTTGCCCTGATCGACCCCGAGGATTCCGACGTCAACGCGATCTTTGAGACGATCAAACTCTATGACGAACTTGCCGGGCGGGGGGAAGAGGTCGCCGTCGCCGTCATCTGCGGCAACCACATGAACCTGCTCGAGGGCGATCGGCGAGTGGCGTCCAGTCTCGATACGATCCTCTCCGTGACGGACTCCACATCCTGCATCGTGGTGACCGACGGTGCCGAGGACGAGTATGTCATGCCGATCATCCAGTCCCGGGTGCCGGTCAGCAGTGTGCGGCGGGTCGTGGTCAACCAGATGCCGAACCTCGAGGGGACGTATTATATCTTACGGCGCCTCCTCGACGACCCGAAAGTCTCGAAGCTCGTGCTCGTTCCGCTCGGCCTCGCCATGCTCCTCTATGCCGTGGGCTACCTGCTCGGCTACCCCGAAGGCGCGACCATCGTCGTCGTCGGTGTCATCGGGACCTACCTGCTCTTTAAGGGCATAGGGATCGACGAGGTCTTCGGCTACCTGATCTCCTCGCTCAAAGCGTCGCTCCACGGCGGCAGGTTCACCTTCGTCTCCTATATTGCAGCGATACTGCTCGGTATCGTCGGGGTCATCCTCGGGCTCATAAGCCTCCTCGACTACTACACTTCTGCAGGCATCTTCTTCCAGATACTCGCGTTCATCTACGGCTCGATCGCCTGGTTCACCGCCGCCGGCCTGGTTGCGTCGGTAGGAAAGATCATCGATGTTTTCTTAAACGAGCGGGAGACGATCCAGCGGGTCGTCGCCCTGCCGTTCTTCGTGCTGGCGATCGGGGCCATCGCCTTCGGAGCAAGCACCTACATCCTCTCGACGATCAGCGAGATCTCCGGGTTCCCCATAACGACCGACACCGGCGTGATGTACATCATCTTCGCCACCATCGGGGGCCTCTTCTGCGCCTTCTTCGGCGTCTACCTCCAGTCGTTCCTCGGGCGCTGGGTGGACGAACGCGAGCCGGTCATGCTGAAGAGAGAGGCGTGAGCACAGGCGGCCCTTATGTATCGATTACATAGCGGATGAAGCGCTTCGGCCTGATGCCGGCCAGATTAAGAAGCATCACCAGGATGTAGACAGCAGTCAAGCGGTACTTCCCTTTCTGATGATACCGCCGCGGCGATACGATGATGGGGCTGCCGACCTGGACAAGCCTCCCGTGCCGGCGTGCCGCCCGGGAGAACTCCACGTCCTCCAGGTAGGGAAGCGGCTCGTAGCCGCCGATCGCAAAGAACGCCTCTTTGTCTACGAAGATCCCGAAGTCTCCGAAGAATGTCTGCGTCCGTGCCGCCAGCAGGTTACCAAACCAGTCTGTCAGACGGAGCAGGAGATCACGGCTCGAGAACGTGTGGAAGAACCCTCCGCCGATCACCCCGTCCTGCTCCAGCGCCCGGCTGATCGCGCCCGGGGCGTCCGGGGGTATCCTGCAGTCGACGTGGAGGAAGAGCAGGACGGTTCCCGTGGCATGCCGGGCTCCGGCGTTCATCTGGACACCCCTTCCCCGCGGGGAGGAGAGCACGGTGATTCTATGGGGAAATGATTCCGCCGCCTCGAGTGCCCGGCATGTACCGTCCGTGCTCCCGCCGTCGACGACGATCAGCTCGAGCGGGGCCGGGAGGCTCCTGATATGGGCCAGAAACCCGGGTATGTTCTCCTCTTCGTTGAGCACCGGCGTGATGATCGAGAGCATGCGCAACGCCCTGTAGTCGTCACCCACTTATATCATGATGCTCATGGTTGGGTGTGTTCTTCAGGTCTGTTACCATGGATGCCGATACGGCTATCGCCCGGGGCTGCCTCCATCCTGCTCCGGAAGACGTGGTACGGTACTTTGAGGAGGAACGGGTTTACTCCCTGCAGATCGAGTCGACCCTCGCCTGCCCGCAGGGGTGCCGCTACTGCTACGCTCCGGCCGATGCTGCCCGGCGAGGGGATCTCCCCGCCGGCGACATCGCTGCCGTCCTCGCCTCGGCGGCGGCGATGGACGTGAAAGCCGTCGACTGGCTGGGGGGCGACCCGCTGGCTCGCGAGGACTGGTACGATCTCGCGCTGCTCGCCCGGGACCTCGGTTTTGTCAACAACATCTGGTCGAGCGGCATCCCGCTCGCCGACCCGGAGGTTGCCGGGCGCGCCGTCGATGCAACGGAGGGCGGCTTCATCTCCGTGCATCTGGACACCCTCGATCCGGCCATCTACGCCCTGCTCCATGACGGGGATGCGGGGGAAAAGATCAAGGCGATCCGCCGCGGCATTGGGAACATCCTGGCCTCCGGCAAACCCGCAGACGAACTCGTCAACTGCATCACGTTCACGCGGCCGCTTGCCGGGGACGACCTCGTGCGGACAATGCGGTACTTCTGCGAGGAGGTCGGGACAGCGATCTGCCTGACGCAGATGTGTACGGTCGGCCGGGCATGCCGCCATCCGGAGTGGGCGCCGACGCCCGGGGAGGTCCGGGACGCCTGCCGGGCACGGGACGCGATCTGCTACCCGGGCTCGTCCCATTCGTTCGGGACGATGGACGTCAACAAGTTCTACTGCGGGAGCATGGTCTGTGTGACGGTGGACGGCGACGTTACGCCCTGTTCGGTCATCAGGAAGGGGTTCGGCAACATCCGCGACCGGCCGCTCCACGAGATCGTGAACGACCACCGTGGCGAGCTCCTCTTTTCGGGGATGCGGCGGCCGGGCCCGAACGCTTCCCCCTGCACCCGGTGCGAGCAGAGCGCTGTCTGCTGGGGATGCCGGGCGGTGGCATACTACGAGACCGGCGACCTCTGTGGGCCCGACCCGAAGTGCTGGCGGGCGGCGCCGGGGAGATGAACGGGATATGCTCGATATCACCATCAGTGACGTCACGGCCGCCTACGAGGGAGCGGTCGGCATCATCTGGGAGATGCTGATGGGCGAGCAGATCCATGTCGGCGGCGGCGAGGAGACCGATCTTCTTGCGGGGATGGCGGGGGTGCGCGCCGGCACGCGGGTTCTGGACGTCCTCTCCGGTCTTGGAGGGCCGGCCCGGCACCTGGCACGCATCTACGGCGCGACGGTGACCGGCCTCGATGCAACAGAGCGAATGGTGAGCGAGGCGGTGTTACGCACAGAGAACAGTCTCGGCGACAGTGTCGTTTTCCGGCTCGGGAACGCCCTCGATATGCCCTTTAAGTCGGGGACCTTCGATGTCGTCTGGGGTCAGGACTCCTGGTGCTACGTCACCGACAAGGACCGGCTGATCCGCGAATGCTATCGCGTGGCGGTGCCCGGCGGCACGATCGCCTTCACCGACTGGATACAGACCGGGGCCATGAGCGATGACGAACGGCGCAGCCTCAACGCCTTCATGCTCTTCCCGTACATGGAGACCCTCCCGGGGTACAAAAAACTGCTCCGGCGACACAGGTTTGCCGTGAGGGAATGCGAGGATCTCAGCGAGGATTTTGCGTCGCACATGCACCGCTACCGAAATGCCCTCACCTGCGACCTGAAGGGCCGGATCGTCGAACGCTTCGGGGCGGGCGCCTTCCGGAAGATGGAGCACGGCATCGGCCTCTGGGTGGACGCCGCCGACGAGGGGAAGGTCGGAAGGGGCCGGTTTGTGGGCCGGAAAGAGTGATGCGGGCGGCTGCCATCATGGCCCGGATGCCGGTTCCCGGACTGGTGAAGACGCGGCTTGTCCCGCCGCTCACGCCTCTTGCGGCGGCGCGGCTGTACGCCGGGTTCCTGCAGGACGCGATCGACCGGCTCGCCCGCATCGACGGCATCCACCCGTTTGTGGCCTACACCCCTCCCGGTGCGGGCGGCTTCTTTTCCGGGATCGTTCCCCCGGGGTTCTCCATCTTCCCCCAGGCCGGCGGAGATCTGGGTGAACGCCTGGCAAACGTTTCAAAAACGCTCTTTTCCCGGGGGGCGACGGCGGCCGTGCTCTGCGACAGCGATAGCCCGACCCTTCCCGGCCGGCGCATCGAAGAGGCGTTCGAAAGACTCGATGAAACTGACGTCGTCATCGGCCCGTGCGACGACGGCGGCTACTACCTGATCGGGATGCGGCGGCATACCCCCGGCCTCTTTGACGGCATCCCCTGGAGTTCGGTCCATGTGACACAGCGGACGATCAAAGCCGCCGAACGGCTCGATCTTGCGGTCTCCCTGCTCGAGCCCTGGCACGATATCGACACGGGTTCCGACCTGGACCGGCTCTGCCGCGAGGTCAGAGCAGCGTCGCCGGAAGATGAGACCTTCGCCCGCTATACCAACCAGGCCCTGGCGAAGCTCGGGCTGCTGGTGTAGCGGCGGACTATCCGGTCGTTACGCAAAATAGCCGAGTCCGTCCGGGAACTCGCTGACGTTCTCGAAGTGTCTGACGTCCTGCGGGGTGATGACGGTGAGCGAGGGCACGACCACACCGAACCCGTGCGCGGGGAACCAGTATGACCCCTGCCCGTAATCGTTCGCCGCGTTATGGACGCGCACCTCGATGCGGTCGAGGTCGAGGTGCTGAACTTTTGTGTCGTTGAAGTTCAGGATATCGAGCGCCTTCTGCTTCAGGTCGGACTTTCCAATGAGGAGAACGAGGAACCCGATGCCGTCGTCTATCGTGTAGTTCATGGTGACGACGGCATCCGCTTTCTCGAGGTTTACGGTGACATCCTTGACCGTGATGTAGCCGTACCGCTCCTCGCTCGCCGCCAGCGCGGGAAGAGCGAGAGCAGATACCAGCATCAGCACTATACCGACCGTCACCCACTTCATCCTACAATGATTATAGTGGTGATCATAAAGCCTTTATGGTCGACTACGGGACGAAACAACCGCAGATCAGGCCGTCTGACAGATTGCATCCGCAGGATCAAGTTTTTCAATGCTTCGAAAACCACACAGCAACGTGCCTTGAGTACCCGCACAACAGGAGCCCTCCCGCCCGAGAGGGCTCCGCATTACCCCCCGCCCCCCGTGCTTCTTCAAAGGGTATCAAAAAGAAGTGCTTCGAGATTTACTTCGCCTGCGCAAGGACAATCTCGATGCTCGATACGTTCGTCTTCCCTGTGTCGGTGTCGATCATCTCGGTCGATGTGAAGATCTCTTTCTTGTCGACGTTTGCCAGGAACCGGTTGAGCGCGATCTCCGCCGTATCGACCGCGCGCGAAATAGCCTTCCCCCGGGCCTTGATTGCAACCTCCTCCGCTCCGTTGTTGAACTGAGTGACCACCGCGAGCACATAGTTCATGACCGGCTTGTTTCCCACGAATACTGTGTTGTCTTTTATCATTAGCCCCACCTCTTCTAAAGGTACTTCCTCGAGTATATCAGTTCTGCGTTGAGAACGGATGCGCCGGCAGCCCCACGAATGGTGTTGTGACCGAGCGCAACGAACCGTAACCCTTCACGGATTCTCCCGACAGACACCGTCATGCCCCGTCCCCGGTTACGGTCGAGCCGTGGCTGCGGACGGTCGGACTGGTCGAAGAGCTCAACTGCCTTTTCCGGCTGTAGGGGTAGATTGCTGAAGGGTGACTTAAAGTTTGCGTAAGCTTTTTTCACTTCGGCAACCGGTTCCTTCACGTCGATCCAGACCGCAATGGTGTGTCCATCGACGACGGGGACCCGATGGCAGCTTGCGCTCACCTTGAACGGAGCCGGGATCACCTCAGAGCCGTTGAACTCCCCCATGATCTTTAACGTCTCGGATTCGATCTTCTCCTCTTCGCCGCCGATGTAGGGAACGACGTTGTCGTAGATATCCATGGCGGCGACGCCGGCAAACCCACCTCCCGAGATTGCCTGCATGGTCGCCGCACGCACATCATGGAACTCGAACGACCGCAGGGGTGCAAGGGCCAGCACAAGGACAATCGTCGAGCAGTTCGGGTTGGTTACGATGAATCCCCCGTTCCCTCGGTCCCGCTGGACATCGATCAGGCCCAGGTGATCCGGGTTGACCTCCGGGATCACCAGTGGCACGTCGGCGTCCATGCGGTGCGACCGGGCGTTGCTGCAGACGGCGATGCCCGCGTTGGCGATCTCCGTCTCAAGGGACGTCGCCACATCGGCGGGCATCGCCGAGAAGACCAGGTCGCAGTCCTTCAGGCTCTCGACGGTAGTGGGAGTGACGACGATATCGCTGACGTTGTCCGGGTACGGCGCATCGAGGCGCCAGTTGACCACGTTACCATACGGTTTTCCTGCACTCCGCTCAGATGCGGTCAGGGTCTGGAGATGAAACCAGGGATGATCCGCTAAAAGCTGAACGAAGCGCTGGCCCACCGCTCCTGTGGCACCAAGCACTCCTACATTTATCATAGACAAAAATATCTCTAGTGTTGGTGGTATTAAAAGAGTTGGTTTCTTTACTCCATCGAGATCGCTTCGGACGGGCATTCGTCGACGCAGGTCTCGCAATCAACACAGAGATCGACGTCGACTTTTGCTTTTCCGTCTTCCATATGAATGGCAGTCGCCGGGCAGACATCCACACAGGTCTCACAGGCGGTACACTTCTCAATATCAACTACTGCTGGCAATTTTGTTCCTCCGAACGTACATAATTTATGAGCGCATCAAAGATAAATCTCGCTTCTCCTTTCACAGCCCGAGGACTTCCTGCATGGAGTAGATGCGCGGCTCTCTCCCCTTGATCCAGCGTGCGGCCCGGACGGCACCCTGGGCGAAGACCGCCCGGTCGTAGGCCCGGTGGGAGATCTCGATGCACTCGAAGTTCCCCGCGAAGAGAACGGAGTGGTCGCCGACGATATCGCCGCCGCGGATGACGTGAACGCCGATCTCGCCTTTCCGTTCGGTCTCGCCGACGCGGCCGTAGACCTTCTCGCGGCCCCCGAGTTCCTGGTCCAGGATCTCGAGGATGGTCTTTGCCGTGCCGCTCGGGGCGTCCTTCTTATGGCGGTGGTGGGCTTCCGTGACCTCGATATCATAGTCACCGAGCTCGCGGGCGGCTTCCCGGACGAGTTTCCAGAAGATGTTGACCCCGACCGAGAAGTTGCTCGATATCACCGCAGGGACATGCCCCTCGACAGCGCCCCGGATCACTTCCCGCTGTTCGGGGGAGAACCCGGTCGTTCCGACGACGAGCGCCACGCCGTTCGCGGCGGCCGCCCTGACGTTCTCGACTGCAGCGGCCGCAACGGTGAAATCGATCAGGACGTCGGGCTTCTTTTCTTTGAGGAACGCATCGATCTCTGCCGCAGGGACCACTTCCGTCCCGAAGAGCGTTCCTTCCCGTATATCGACGCCTCCGACCAGTTCCATGTCGGGGGCCTCGCTGACTATCCTGCCGATGGTGGTGCCCATTCTGCCCAGGGCCCCGGATACGGCTACCTTAACCATGGTTCACCAGCACCTGCCGAAGTTGTTCCGTCTTTGCTTCATCAAGTTCGTCGAGCGGCAGCCGGACCGGTCCCGCGGCCATCCCGAGGAGTTCCATAGCCTTCTTCACGGGGATAGGGTTTGTGTCAATAAACATCGCCCGCATGAGCGGGGCAAGTTCATGGTGCAGGCCCCGTGCGCGGGCAAGGTCACCTGCACGGAAGGCATCGTACATCTGCACCATCCGGCCGGGATCGACGTTTGCCGCCACCGATATCACGCCGGCGCCCCCTATGGCGAGGACGGGAAGCGTCATCGCGTCATCACCGGAGAGCACGATGAAGTCCTCATCCTGCGTCCCCTCGATGATGCGGGAGATCTGGGTGATATCGCCGCTTGCCTCTTTGATCCCGACGATGTTCGGGTGCTTCGCCAGTTCAATCACCAGGTCGGGCTGGAGGTTCTGCCCCGTCCGACCGGGGACGTTGTAGAGGATGACCGGGAGATCGAGGTCGGCGAGCTTCGTGAAGTGCTTGATAAGCCCCGCGCGGTTCGGTTTGTTGTAATACGGGCTGATGACGAGCGCGCCGTCAGCACCCGTGTCCTTCGCCGACCGGGTCAGGCGAACCGCTTCTGCGGTGTTGTTCGACCCTGTCCCGGCGAGCACCGGCACCCGCCCGTTGACGACATCGACGGTCTCACCGATCACCTGCTCGTGCTCCTCGAACGTGAGCGTCGCGGATTCCCCGGTCGACCCGCAGGGCACGATACCGTGGACTCCCCGTTGCAGCAGCGATTCTATGTTGGACCGTAATCCTTCAATATCGAGGCTCGCACCGGAGTCCCGATGAAAAGGGGTAATGATTGCCGGAAGGATTCCCTCAAACATATAGTGAGGTTTACCGCTTCCTTGTATTTATCTTTCTTGAGATGTACCCGGCGACCCTGTTCCGGACATACTTGCTTTCAATCACGGCAACTTCGGCGACGGCGTGCTTGTTCTCCTCGAAGTCTCCGCTGAACCGGTCGCGGTGCTTGACGATGAGTTCTTCACCGAGGTTCTTGATATATGACGGTTTTATTCCCATGTGGACCTTCCCTTATAATTGTGCATACGTAATGCGATTCGACAGCTTAAGAATATTGTGTGCGACCATGACCGGATCCTCCCCCAACACCCGGATCATCGGCTCTTTCCCCACGGCCCCCCGGTCGTAGATGATGTCGGGCACGCCCTCCTTGCAGCAGGAGGCGACCCCCCAGTCCATCGTCTGCACACCCGGAGGTTCTTTCTCCCGGTCGAACGAGCAGACCTCGAAGAGAAGGTTATCGAGTTCCGGAAGGATTGCTTCTGCAAAGCGGATGTTTGCCGCGCTCCGGACACGCGGGTCAAAACGCATGGCCGTAATGACGATCCGGGCGACGTGGTCGCTTGCCCCGAACGCGATCTCACCGACGGGGTGGACCGCCTCGCCAAGCCTGACGATCCGGCCGAGGACTCCCGCCACGTCGTCCTTGCTCCGCGCGTCGGGCAGGGCGTAGACGATGTTCATCCCGACCTCAGGGATGAGCCGGACGTCCATCCGCTCGGTGAGAAGCGCTACGGCTTCATTCAGGCGGCTGATCACCGTTCCGCGGTCTTGTCTCATGCAGTACCCCTCACTCCGGGTGCCATATATGGGTTGCGCTCAGGTGAGGCCGATATCGCCGCGAACCTCCCTGAGCCCCTCGATCGCGAGGCGGTAGAACGTCTCCAGATCCATGAGGGGCTCGATCATCCGGATGCGCTCCCTCTCGCAGCCGGCGGCGAACGCCTTCTCTTTGAACTTCTTCTTCACCGTCCGGGGCGTGACCTCGTCGATCGCCCCGCCCTTCACCAGGGCGCAGGCGATGATCAGGCCTGATACGCTGTCCGCCGCCTGGAGCGCAACCTCAACAGGGCGAGCATAATCCCCAAAGAGCATGTGGTTGTGGCGCCTGACGATATCCGCAATCTCCTCTGAGACGCCGTTATCGATCAGGATGCGGTATCCCTCGACTCCGTGGCGCTCCATGTCTCCCCCGACGATGTCATAGTCGATGTCGTGCAGGAGGCCGATGACCTCCCACAGGGAAGCATCCTCGCCGAGGTGCTCTGCGACCTTCCTCATGATTGCCGCCGTGGCGTGGCTGTGCACGATGTGGGACGACGACGCCACGTAGCGCTGGAGCAGGGCCAGTGCCTCGTCTCTCTCCATGCGGGAGGGGTTGTCAACCGGCCCTGATAAGCATGTGGGTCACCCGTACCGGGGATAGAGATATACCTGCACCAATCCCACTCCTGTACATGAATCTACGGGTTCTTGAGGTGCTGGTCGCATTAGGGTGCCTCGCACTGTTCATCGTGCTGCTGGTGATGCTGCCCGCAATGATGGCGGGGATGGAGGGGCTTGCATATGTCATCGCGCTGGTCGTCTTTATCGCCGTGCTCAGTACTGCGGGCTATGCGATCGATAAAATGGCCGCTTAACTCCGTTTTTTCTTCAGGTTTTTCCTGAGCCGGTAGTAACTCAGGGGATGGCTGACCCGCTCGCAGTCCTTATCGCGGTTGGCACAAAGCCCGAATGTCCGCATGGTGGCGCACGACGGCGGGGTGTACTCGGTGCCGCCCCGGCCGGAGATGTGCTCCACCTGGTACATCGTCATATCCGGGTCGAAGTCGGGCGCTCGGGCGAATACATCCGCTATTTGGGCAACGTTCATCCCGATGGTGTGGAGGAACGCCGTGATGGCGAACCGGCCCATGTGCGTCAGGTTCGTTCCCGCGGTGATCGCCTGGATGAGCGCGCTGATGCAGGGCGGGAACGCATCCTCCTTGATCTCGCCGAACTCTTCAAGGACCTGCTGCTGCCGCAGCGCGGCGATCTCGCCTGCCACCGGTGCGAGACGGTCGCAGATTCCCGAAGGAACCCGGAGCGGCAGCCGGTCGGCAACAATAACCCGGATTCGTTCCCGGATGAGTTCATCGACCTCTTGCGGATTAAGGCTCACGCTACCCTGTTGCACATCCCTGTTGACGAGCCGCCAGCGCTGGTCACGCAGATGGGGCACCAGCTCCACATAATTGGTGACGGGCATGGCGGCAACGTCCGGATCGATCTGCAGTTTCATGGCAACAGACCGCCTTTTCTCCTTCTCTTCCGCGATCTGGAAGGATGATGCACCTTCCTCCTCGAATTCGGCCGCGAGGAAGAACGATGCGCGTTCCGCTTCGTAGCGCGCGAGGCGGTCGATGAGCGACCGGTCACCGATGCAGGAGACCAGCATCCGGGCAAGCGCATAACTGGCGAGCTCAAGTTCAGGCTTGAGCGTCTTTTCATCCTGGAAATCCTTCTTGAACGTAAGCGCAGCAATGACCCGTTCCTTTGCGCGCGCAAGCGCCACGGCCCCCTGACCGCTATCGAGGAATTCTTCAAGCGATTCCACGTGCCGGCGGGCCAGCTCCTGGGATTCTTCCAAAAAGGGATATTTAATGAAATCTTTAAGGTCGAGTACGACGCCCATCAATCGGCCTCGATCCGGGGAGCAAGGAGGTACTCCACGCGGCCGTTGCCGTTCGCAATCTCAAAGGCAAAACGTACCGGGTGGTCGATGCCGAGGTAGACTTCCACCTCATCCGCGCGTGCCATGACCCGGCCCATGTCCTTTAAGTAATCTATCGAGAAGAGGGAGCGGGCCCGCACCGGGTTTAAGGCGACGAGTTCGTCCTCGCCGAGCGCGAGCTTGATGTGGTCTGTGTCTCCCTCCGCCTCCATGTAGAACGTCATGGCGTCGGGGTCTATCCCGAGCGCTATCTTATCGGAGATGACGGCGGCCGCCTTGATAGCGTTATTCAGCGCGTCTCCCGGGATGACCGCCTTGCCGGGGAGATCGATTCCCGGGGGGTTCGGGTCTTTCCGGATGGTGTTGACGTCAAGGAGCGTGATCGAGTAGCGGTAACCGCCGAAACTCATCTCCAGTTTACGCTCTTCGTCGAGCAGGTTCAAGGTCAGCGCGTCGCCTTTTCCCATCATCCCGATGATATTCTTCATTTTTGCGATATCCAGGCCGACTTCCCCGGTCGTTGCCGAAAAAGAGTTGAACGCCGTGCTCTGGAGTTCCAGGGAGACCATAGCTACGTTTGCGGTATCGACAGAGCGTGTCCGGATCTGGTCTTCGGCCGTGTGGAGACGGCATTCCGTCACCAATGCAGCGATCGCATCGATGGATTCCCGAAATATTTCTGCGTCAATCGTTGCCTTTAACATTGTGACCCCTTATTAAACTCTCGTTGAAAGTATATAATCGCACTTTTCGTTTATAGTGCTTTACGATCAAACCTGCCAGGATACCATGGTGCCGGCCGGGGAAGCGGCCACGAAAAAAGGCGATCGCCCCGGGCTCCCGGACCGTATCATTCATGATTGACTGCATCAAATACTATACATAATCTCCTTGATCGTGCCGACGGTGCAGGCAGCCGTCCGCCGGCGTCAAGTGGAGGGCAATCTCGCAATGGGTTCTCAATGGACAAAGGATAGCGTCTATCGAAAGGCGATGAAGGCAGGCTATCGGGCACGTGCCGCCTACAAACTGCTGGAGATCCAGCAGCGAAACGGGATCATCAGGCCCGACGACAACGTCGTCGACCTCGGGGCGGCACCGGGCAGCTGGCTGCAGGTGCTCCGCGACCTGACCGATGGGAAGGTTATCGGCGTGGATCTCAATCCGATCGCGCCCATGGAAGGCGTCACCACCATCGTCGGGGACTTCACCGACCCTCTCGTCCAGGAGCGCATCCGCGAGGAGGCCGGCGGCGTCGTCAGCGTCGTGGTCTCCGATGCGTCGCCGAAACTCTCGGGCCAGAAGAGCTACGACCAGGCCCGTGCCATCGGGCTCGGCGAGGATGCTCTGGCATTCGCGTGCACGGTCCTGAAACCCGGCGGCAACATGGTGATCAAGTCGTTCCAGGGCGAACTCTTCGGGGAACTGATCGCTGAGGTAAGAAAACACTTCTATTCCGTCCGGGGATACAGGACGAAGGCGTCGCGGAAAGGAAGTGCCGAAACATACATTATTGCAAAAAATTTCAAAGGAACGTGCGATGGTGCTGAAAGACCCCTATAACCGGACCGTGACAAACCTCCGGATCAGCCTGACCTCTCGGTGCAACCTGCGGTGCATCTACTGCCACGCAGAGGGTGAGGTAAACCCGAAGGAGCAGATGAGTGCCGAGGATATCGCCGAGTTGATGCAGGTGGGCGTGCAATTCGGCATCAGGAGTATCAAGTTCACCGGTGGAGAGCCCCTGCTCCGCCGCGATCTTGCCGATATCATCCGCTCGGTGCCGCCGGGCGTCGAGGCCTCCCTGACGACGAACGGGACGCTGCTTGCAGAGAAGGCCGCGGAACTCAAAGAGGCCGGGCTTGCCCGGGTGAACGTCAGCCTCGACACGCTCCGTCCCGAACGCTACCGCCAGATCACGGGCAAAGACTGCCTCGCAGATGTCCTCGCCGGGATCGACGCGGCGATCGAGGTCGGGCTGACCCCGGTCAAGCTCAACATGGTCCTCCTCGACGGCATCAACGAGGACGAACTGGACGACTTCATGGCGTTCGTCCGGAGCAAGCGGGACCTCATCCTCCAGGTCATCGAGCTGATGGAGTTCAATGAGTGCAAGTTCCACGGGGACGTGGACAGCGTCGAGCAGGAACTGGACGAGCGGGCAAAACGGGTCGTCACCCGCAGGATGCACCACCGCAAAAAATACTGCCTCGACGGCGCCGAGATCGAGGTGGTCCGCCCCCTCCACAACACGGAGTTCTGCGCATACTGTAACCGCCTCCGCGTGACCTCGGACGGAAAACTCAAGCCCTGCCTTCTGCGGAGCGACAACCTGGTCGATATCCGGGGCAAGCACGGCAGGGAACTCGAGGACGCCTTCCGCGAAGCCGTCAGCAGGAGAAAGCCGTTCTTTGTTTAAAGCGATGTTCAGCCCGCAGGGCTGAACGGAGCTCGAGAAAACGCGAAGCGTTTTCGAAGGCGACGCGTGCCCCAACGGGCCGAACGGAGTTCGAGCACCGAAGGTGCGAGCAGCGATGCGTGCCCCGTTAGGGCGCGACTGCCGGCACGTCCGGAGCACGAGCACCGCCAGATGCGAAGGCAGGCGGAGTTCGAGAAGCCGTCAGGCTTCGAAGGCGATGGTCGGCCCAACGGGCCGAACATCGCTGCATCGAAGGAATATTATTTGTACCTCCCTCCCCAATAGGAGAGAATATGCTGGAAATGAACGAGTACGTCCGCGTCATGCAGAAACTGTACAGTAAATCGCTGATCCTGGAGAGCCCCACCGAATTCCACCCGGTCCTGCACTTCTACTTCACCGACGCCCTCGCCCATCTCGACTACACCGTCAGCACCCTCGCCTACAACTACATGTCACCCAGGAACATCATGAGCATGGAGTACATGCGGTGGCGCCTGGACGAGGAGAAGGTCGGCGACCGGGTGCACTTCCCCGGGTTCGTCAACTGGCTCAAAGAGAAGGACCCGGAGAAGTACGAGGAACTTCCGATGCTCTGGACCGGCGTCTACGACAACGACGACCCCGCTCAGTACCGGAGTTTCCGGATCGTGCTCAACCCCGACGATAAAAAGCCGATCCCGGCCGAGTACCTCTCGATGTTCATCGACGAGTTCTTTGATGCGAAGTTCGTCAAACTGCTCTATAAAACCTCGTCGCTCGCCCGGCTCTTTGACGAGTATGTCCAGGGCCGGTCGGCATAAGGAGACCACTATATGGATGTCGCCCAACTCACTTCCGCGCTCGTCCGAATCCGGAGCGAGAACCCACCGGGGAGCACGGCGGATGTCATCGTGTTCATCGGGGAGTTCCTCGACTCCCTCGGGGTAAAGAACCGCATCGTCTCCCACCCGGGCGGGCGGGACAACCTGATCACGACCGAACCGGACCCCCGGCTCCTCCTCTGCGGCCACGTCGACGTGGTCCCCGCCATCCCCGACGACTGGACGCACGACCCCCATAGCGGGGAGATTGCCGGCGGCTATGTCTGGGGGAGAGGAGCCACCGATATGAAAGGGGGATGTGCCGCTCTCCTCATCGCCTACCGCGACCTCATCGAGAGCGGGGTTGAGCCGAAGGCCCAGTTCGCCTTCGTCTGCGACGAGGAGACCGGCGGGGAGCACGGCATCAGGTCGCTGCTCGCCCGGGACCTGCTCGAACCCCGCGAATGCCTGATCGCCGAACCGACGCCGGAGACCAGCCCGGCGATCGGCCAGAAAGGCCTCTACCGGGCCGACCTCTCCTTCCGTGGCAGACCGGGCCACAGTTCCCTCTACCCCCTGGTCGGGAAGAGCGCCGTCATGGCGGCGTTCGATCTCATCGGCTACCTGCGGGGGGTCCATGCCCGTCCGTTCCCCGTCGAAGAAGACCTGCAGCCGCTCATCAAGGAGGGTGCCCGGGTCTTTAGCGAGATCTTCGGGATCGAGGACGGGGAAGACGTCCTGACACGGGTGATGTTCAACCCCGGCCGCATCGAAGGCGGCGAGAAGGCGAACATCGTGGCGGAGCAGTGCCGGATGGAACTCGACATCCGGGTGCCGTGGGGCTGCTCCCTCGAGACCCTCAGGAAGGGCATCGCCGAACACGCCCAGGATGCCGTGATACGCGAGATGGACGTCGCCGAACCGACCCTGACGCCCCCGGACGCCCGGATTGTCCGGACGGTCACTCGCGAGGTGGCGCGTGTCTACGGGACGGCAGCCCCCTTCCTCCAGTGGGCGGCGAGCGACGCGAAGTACCTGCGCGATAAGGGCTTCGACGTTCTGGAGTACGGGCCGGGGGAGATCCCGACGCTGCACGCGGTGGACGAGCGGGTTCGGATAAGTCAACTCGAGAAGGCGGTGGATGTCTACCGGGGCGTTATCCGGGCTTACTCCGGGTGAACCCCGCGCACTGTTTTTATACTGCCTTCCACGTATAGTGCCTGTTCGCCATATAGTTCCAGGCAAACGCGGCCAGGATCCCTGCAAGGTTCGCGGCGAGGTAGTAGACACGGAGAACGTCCGAAAGAAGGTAGAGGACGGCCATGTTGACGGCGATCCCGCCCATCGAGACGGCCTGAAATGATCCGAACCGCGAAAACTTCCGCCCGAACCTCAGGTGTTCTGCCGACCGAAACGTCCAGGCGTCGTTTAAGACGAAGTTGTTCACGATGGAGAGTTCAATCGCGATTACTGCAGAGACGAGGTAATAGAGGCCGGCGATCTCGGTCAGGGCGTAGAGAAATCCCATGTTGACGAAGATGCCGGAGAGCCCGACGAGCCCGAACCGGAGGACCTTCGTCCACTCCGCCCATACCGGCCCGGCCCGGTGCGCAGCCGAGAAACGGATAATGCCGGCGCACTGCCGGAGGTAGTCCACTATCGTGTCGGCCCGCAGTTTGCTCGTCCCCTCCTCGCGGTCTTTGAAGACGAACGGGATCTCGACAAACGTTCGCCATCGTCCTTTGCCAAGGACCTCCATCAGGATCTTGTAGCCCCGGGGCGCAAGCGGTGCGCCGGCGACGACCTCGCGCCGCACGGCAAAGAACCCGCTCACGGGGTCGGTGACCTCGGGAAAGAGGAGGCGGCCGAGCGCCGTGGCCGAAAGCGACATGACCCTCCGCGCAAGCGGCCACCCCTCGATACCCCCGCCCTTCATGTACCTGCTCCCGATGGCGATATCCGCTCCGCCCCGTATTGCCTCGTAGAGCCGGGGGATGAGCCCGGGCGGGTGCGAGAAGTCGGCGTCGATGACGAGCAGGACGTCCGAGTGCGCCGCCCCGAATCCCTCGACGACCGACCGGGAGAGGCCGTGATCCTCTCTCCTCACGATCAGGCGCACGTTTCCCTGCCGGCCGGCGATCTCCTGCATGATCGGGATCGTCCGGTCCTTCGAGCCGTCGTCCACCACCAGAACCTCGCCGCGGATGCCGTTCCCTTTGAAAACGCCGTCCACCGCCCCGATCATCGCGGCAATGTTCTCCTCCTCGTTGATGGTCGGGATGATCACCGAGAGGTCACAGGCCTCGGCCATTGCGTCCTCCCGCTAGGGCGATACGAGGAGATAAATCCCCGTATACCGGCCGATGGACCGCGCATTTTCTTCGAGCCAGCCAGCCGCGCTTCCGGCGGGGTCCGCTGCCAGGAGATCCTCGGTCACCACATAAAACACACGCCGGTCAGGGTAGCGGTCGCGGATCGCCGCGAGATCCTCTTTCGTCGTTGCCCCGAACTCCATGGTCCCGTCGGTCGTGTTGCTGTAGTAGTAGTCGAGCGGCTGTGCGATGTAGGGCGGGAGCATGACGACGAGATCCCCTTCCCCGGTCATCCCGCCGAGTTCCGCAGCAAACCCCCGCCAGTCGCTCTTCTGGGGGACCGTGTAGTAGGTTGCAAGAAACGGGGCGCCGGCGATGACTGCCGCCGCGATGAAGATACAGACCGCCCACCGTTCCCGCACGAGGCCGCGGAGCGCAGGATACGCCGACGCGATTCCGATGAAGTAGACCGGGAGGAGGTAGATGAGGTAGCGCGGGAACATCGGCATCCGTGAGGAGAGGATGAGGCTTGCCGCCAGCGGGAGGGCCATCATGAATACGAGGAGGAGCGCTCCGTCCCGGTCCTCGCGCCAGGTATAGGCGACGCCGAGCAGGAAGAGGAGGGTAAAGGAGACCAGGACAGGACCGCTGGACCCTGAGGTCTGGAAGAGGATCTGGTAGATGAGATCAGGCCCCTGCATCCCGAAGGTCGGGGCGGAGGACGTCCTCACCAGGAAGAGGCTGAACGTGACGATGAGCAGAGGAAGGCTCGCGGCAACGAACACGGCGGCCGAGAGGACCGGAGCCCTCACGCTCCGGGTGACGAGGGCGTGGAGGATGAGGGCGGCGACCGGCACGATAGCGTAGAAGTGCATCCAGAAGGCAGCCGCGGAGAAGACCCCAAAGAGGACCCAGGAGCGGACCTCGTCCGACCTGCCCGCCCGCACGTAGAAGAGCAGCGCAAGGGAGAAGAAGAAGAGCATCGGAGCGTATGCCCGGGCTTCCTGGGAGTAGAAGATGTGGAAGGGAGAGAACGCGAGGAGGGCGGCGGCGATGAGCCCGACGTTTTGGTCGCGGAACTCGGCTCCGATGAGGTAGACGACCGGGATCGTCAGGATGCCGAAGAGTGCGGGGAGGAGGCGGAGCACGAATTCGCTCTCCCCGAAGAGGAGCATCCCATGCTCCAGCCAGTAGAAGAGCGGCGGGTTGAACTCTCCGGCGGCGGTGGTCTCCCAGATGCCGGCAAGCGACTGCCGGGAAAACGCAAGGGTCATGGCCTCGTCGAGCCAGAGCGAGTTGCCGCCGAGGTTGGAGAGCCGCAGCAGGGCGCCGGCAGCGGCCAGGCCCAGGAGAATCCAGGATACCAGATTGTTCTGCGGAGCACCGTGCCGGGTTTTTGCGCTCTCACAAAGGTGCCTGCGGCCTTCCGGAATACGCGTATCGGCGTCTCTGTGCTCCGTCTCCAGTCTCTCCGGTACCGTCATCGACCGAACGATAGAGGTACGAACGTCCGATAAAAAGGTTCCCCTCCCGCACGCGTACGGCCAGCCTCTCCCGGGAACGTTTCAGGGCGGCTCGCCTTCTTCGATCCGGCCGCGCACCTCCGAATCGTGCCGCGGAACCGGGCCGGTTTCCAATGATATTTTTGCCGGTTAATAATCAATGAATAAAATATTTCTCCGAGCATTCAAGGGTAAACAAATAAATACCCCTTCGCATAATCCATCTACGGTGACCAGGGTGTATAAATCGTTCTTTGTCGGTGCAATGATGATCCTGATCCTCGCATCCGCCGGGTGCGCGGAGTTGCCTCCCGGCGGTGAGTCCGGGTGGTCCGGCTTCCTTTCGCCGGAATCGGAGGAGACGCCGGGAGGGGTGGATAACGATCCGGGGTACCTGACGCCGGCGACCCCGTACCCCACGGCAACGAAGGGCATTGCCGGCCCCACGCTCAGCAAGCCGCCGGAGACCGCGCCGACGCAGGACCCCTATGTGACCATCTACGACAGGGCGACGGAGTTCAGCCTCGCTCATCCGACGGATGCCTACTCCTTTAACCTGACCGCGCCCCCGCTTATCATCGAGTTCGACGTGGAGCCGAAGATGGTCACGCGGGAGATACGTACGACCAGCGATTACGGCAGCAAAAAAGATATAACCGTCAAACAGACCTACCCGAGCGAGGACTCGTGGTTTACGGTGACCGTCAGGGACCGGGAGTCCGGCAGGGTCGTGGCCGAGAACGGGTTCGGGAAGCGCTTCAGCACGGATACCCATAAGCGGATCTATGTGGGCCAGATGGGGGACTTCCTGATCCAGCTCTCAGGAAACGAGGTAAACGTGCAGGTGCTGATGCGTGCAGGGGGCGTATAGGTCCGCGCGTACCGCAGGCATATTCCGGAGATCGGGATCCGCCAGGGGCAATCCCGGCCCCTTCACTTCTCTCTGCGGCGTCCCGATCTGTTAGTGAGCAATCCTTTTTAACCTGAACGACCTAGTTATTAGGGGAAAGACACTCATTCTCGTGTCCCGGTAGGGTAGTGGATATCCTAGAAGCCTGCGGAGCTTTTGACCCGGGTTCAAATCCCGGCCGGGGCGCTTTTCGATTTTGTGTCTGGTTTTTTGCGGTGCAATCCTGGACCGCAGGTTCGGCGTTTCCGGTGGTCCGTTCCACCGGGTAAAAATGAGTGACGGGCATCAGTCAACAGCTGCAAGACTGATACTGAAGCCTTCCTGCCAGACGTAATCCAGATCATAGTCAGCCGTATCGCAGACAACCGCCGGGAACTGCTGGACGGCCCTCTGGACGAACACATCGTCGGGGATGGCCGGGTCCATCAGAGCGTCGACGTTCTTCTGGATAACGAAGCGTGCAGGATCGAGATTCATGGCATAGTACTCCTTGAACGCCGACCGCTTCTCCCCGGGGATGACAACCCAGTCGGCCGTCTCGGCGATCGTCACGTCGTTTGGAACCCAGCCATAGCCGGGCAGGTAGTATTCCGCCCAGAAGTGGGTTCCGGGAGTCCCAGCAAGAAGCATCTGATAACCTCCGGGGGTGCGGGCGGGGATCCCGAGCGACCGGCAGAACGCGGCAAAGAGTGTGCTCTGGGTACCGCAGTCACCATGGCCAGTCTCGAACATATAGGTCGACTCGGCGACCTTGGGCTCCCTGGCATCGATCGAGTAGTGCGGGACGTGGCTGTAGGGGTAGGTCTCGATGATGTGGTAGTAGATCATCTGCGCCTGAAGGTGCGGGTTCGTCTCGTTCCCGACGATCTCCCGTGCCTTCTCCCGGACAGCGCCCGTGAGTTCGATGTTCCTCTCGGACGCCGTATACAGCAGGTACTCGGGGTCGCTCGTGTTGTACTCCCCGACCTTCGCCGGGTCGATATCGTCAAAGACCTGTTCGCAGGAGGTGAAAGCGATATCCGCCGAGAGGACGAGGTTCCCGTTGACCGCTCCTGCCGGGATCTCGTAGTAGACGTAGCCGATATCGCCCGTGGTGAACGGGCCGGCGACGATGAAGTCCGGGCACGAGAGATTTGTGACGGTGACGTCTCTCTGCGCGTCCGTCTCGACCGGGAGTGGGAACCAGATCTTTACGACTCCCGTCGATGGGAGCGCCTCAAACGGGACTTCAAGCCGCTCGACGCCCGCGTAGCGGACCGGGTTCACGTACGGCCCGGTCCCTGAACGGTTCTCCGACCAGGCGTATCGGGCGACATAATCAAAGTCAAGAGCATTGAGTTTCTGCAGCTCGTCGACGTGCGCGTAGAGGTAGTTGCCGGCGACGTCGCAGAAGTAGAGCGTCTCGTTTTCCGAGATAATCGTCTGGGCACGGGTGTCCAGCCAGTCGGTTATATTCTCGTCGGTGATGCCGGGAACGCTCTCCCGGAGTGCCGCCTCTGCAGCCGATCTGTTGAACGGGTACTCACTGTACGTCCTGTTCGCCCGGAACATGGCGTCTCTTGCTATCCTCGCTTTGTCGAGGTTGCCGGCGTCCGTGTAGAGGGCGTAGGCCTCGGCAAATCGTTCTTCGGCGATACGATAGTTGGCGGCTTCGTATTCGGCGAGCCCCCGGGCGTAGGCCTCGTCGGCCGGTGCACCAGGATCGTTCTTCTCGTCCGTTGTGGCGGTGCACCCTGCTGCAGCGATGAGGAGCAGGACGGATGCAACCAGGAGAGCGGTGATCACACGGTATCTCATAGTAGAGAGGAAATGCAGAACAATTAAAATCTTTTTATTCCAGCGGGGCTTTCTCCGGGGGTAATCGAAGATTTTCAGCAGTTTGCAGTGCGATGCCCGGAAATACCGGAGATTGCGGAGCCATGCTCCATGTACCGTGAACCGGAACGCAGCCCTCTCCTCCAGTGCGTTGTATCTCATCTGGCATGCCCCGATTGAACGGGAAAACCACAAACTTTTTTAAAATCTCGTTTAACTCACGATTCTGTCGATAAAATAGAGAAAGGTATATCCGTCAGAAGATAATCTATTAACTGAAAGCGGAGGCTTATATGCAGAGCACTGTACGCAATCTTCTGATCTTTTCTTTTATCGCCTGCTTCCTTCTTGTCCTTCCTTCGAGTGCTCAGCCGCCCATAGGCGGGGACAACGGATGGTATGCGGTCAACTGTAACGTGAATGGAGCCGACGTCTACTTCGACGACGAATACAAGGGCACGATCGAGGCCGGTGTGCTGTACGTCCCGGTCTACACGACCGGTGCACCCTACCAGACGTTCCGTGTCGAGAAGGACGGATACACGACCCACTACGGAGACGTCACTTCGGTTCCGGGTAAGGGAGAGGTCTTCGATCTCTACGCGACCCTGAACCCCGCTGCACCGCCCGCCCCAATCGGGGGAGATGTCGGCTGGTACGCCGTCCACGTCAACGTTGACGGGGCAACCGTCCAGTTCGACAATGAGGTCAAGGGCACCACCAGCCAGGGTGTCCTCACCGTGCAGGTCTACGTGACCGGAACACCTTACCAGACCTACACCGTGACCAGGGAAGGATATCAGCCCTACACGAGCACCATCGACCGGTATCCCGGCGCGGGGGAGACGGTCGACCTGTACGTGACGCTGAACCCCGTGCCGGCTCCTACGCAGCAGGCACCTCTCTCTCCGGCCCTGGCCGGCGGCGCCCTGCTGATTGCAGGTCTGCTGCTGGTTGCCGGGAGAAAGAACTAACTTTCACTCTATTTTGTAACTTCTGACCGACAGGGCGGTCTTACGCCTTACCCTTGTGTGTTTCTTGCTCCCGCGACGACGATGAGGTTCCCCGCCGCCCCGCCACCGAGGATGGGGATGAGCTGGCCGAAATATCCCGTTCCCGCAAGCACGAGTGCCGTAGCGATGATGACTCCCGCCCAGATGATCGCCGTTCCGAGGACTACCGCATTCCATGTCTTCATGGCTATCCTTCTTAGGGAACGATGGACGTCCGGATATATCTTCTCGGTAATGAGCGGAAGACTATCCCGGCATTATGCCCAGCCGTACCGTATATCATCGCCAGGAATACGAATATCAAACCGAGCACCGCTGCCGGGCGAGCCGGTCTCCCGGATCTCAATCCCGGTGATGGCAAGGATCTCGCGCGAGAGAAAGAGACCGTGACCGGTGTTCCTGCCGACACCCCACCGGAACAATCCATCCTTCTCCTCAGGCAGAACCCCCTCTCCGTCGTCCTCGCAACGAAGGATTGCACTGCCGTTATCCTGCAGGAGCGAGAAGGTGATCTCCGTCACATGCCCACCGTGACGGAGCGCGTTATCGATGAGGTTGTAGACAACCCTGGAGAAGAGAGGATCGGCATAGACCTCTGCACCACCGGTGTCGGCACGAACCGACACCGGCATCACGCGAAATGCGGTGGCCTCCGCCGCCACGACAGAGTGGATGTTCTGCCAGACCGGGGACTGCTGGCCGAGATTCTGGTAATCGCGGGTGAACTCGACCTGCTGCTGGATGAGGGCAGCCGCAGCGTCGCATTTCGTGAGCCGGTCAAGCACAGTGCCGTCCTGCGTGTCTTCCGATGCAAAGCAGAGATGGCCGCGAATAACCATGACCAGATTCTGGATGTCGTGCCGGGTGATGCTTGAAAGGAGTGCGAGTTTTTTGTTCGACATCTTCAGGGCGTTCTCGTGCATCTTCCGCTCCGTAATATTCCGGAGGATCACCACGACACCGACAACCGCTTCGTTTTCGTCCCTGACAGCGGCACCGGAGAGGCTGACCGGGAGCGGCTGACCGCCTTCCTGTAGCAGGGTGGTTTCGCAGTCCGGGACCGACCCGGCTTCCCTGACGGTTGAGAGCATATCCGCGGCCGCCGCACGGTCCGAGAAGAGGACATCTGCCGGAACCCCGATCAACCTGGAGCGGTCGCGCCCGAGCATCGTCGCCAGCGCGATGTTCGTCTCGATGATGCGGTTCTCGCCATCAAGAAGCAGCAGCCCGTCGTTCATCGTGGATATGATAGTATCCGCCGTCGTCTGCGGAGTGATGATGAAGAGCCCGTACCGCCAGATCGCGTATCCGACAAAGAGCGAGTACCAGAGCGCGGTGAGCGGCGGGAGCTCAAAGACCAGGAGCCAGGGTATCGTGTCCGATGCCAGGTAGGAGAGACCGGAGATCAGCGGAACGGTTATGCCGATGGTGACGAGCCGGGCCTGCCGGCGCTCAGCCCCGGCCGGGGCCTGCAACGTATATCGGATAGAGAGCAGCCAGCCGAGCGCGGCGCAGGCGAGCGTCCAGAGGTAGGCCAGGAGGGTGATGATGTATCCGGCGGTCGGCATACCCGGCGTCGGGGAACCGGGCACGATTGCGGCTGTAAATGCGCCCGTGGAGTATCCGGCACACAGGAATGCAGCGGCAGGCAGGTAGAGGAGGGCAAGCGTCCGGGAAGCATGGGGGGCGCGGAGATACGGGGATTTCACGAACAGGAGGATAAAGTGGAGGGTAACGGCAGTATCGAGGATCCAGATCGCTTCTGCCGCGACCCAGAAGCCGGCGGCGCCCGTGCCCTCGAGCGTATGCTGCATATATTCGCTGAACGCCCAGATCGACCACGTCATCGAGGAGAGGAAGAAGAGCTGGTGGAGGCGGCTGGAAGCATTTTTTCCGAGTATGAACGCCCCGAGAAGTGCCACGGCAACGGCGGTAGGAAGATAAAGCAGGGTCAACGCCTCATACCAGGAGAGCATTGATCATCTGTGGATGAGGGTATATTTAAAGTAGACGTTATTATATAGTGCCTTACAACCTCCCTCCCGGGATAACAGGGAATATTTAGTCATCATCCGTCCTTCGGGAGGATAGCACTCACCCCCCGGCTTTCAGGTCTTCTGAAGCGTGAAGTGGAATGCTGCACCTTCCTCCGGCCGGCCGGGCACCCGATCCTCCACCCGGATGCTACCCCCGTAGCGCTCGATGAGCATCCGCACGATATAGAGCCCGAGGCCCTTGCCGCTCCTCGAACCCGGTCCCTTCCGGAACCGGGAAAAGAGGGCAGGCTTCATGGTGTCGGGTATCCCCGGGCCGGTGTCCTCGACCGCGACCAGCACCTCGCCGTCCTGCTCCTCGACCCGGATCGTGATCGCAACGTCAGGCTCCCCGAACTTGATGCTGTTGCCGATGAGGTTCGCAAAGACCTCGGAGAGGAGGTCATCGGCCCGGACACTGACCGAACTTCCGCTGTACCTGATGGCGGTTCCCGGATGCTGCCGCAGTTCAGCCTGGATCACCGCGTCAAGGTCGACAGGCTTCAGGCCGGAACCCGGTGAGCGGATGCGCCGGATCGTGGAGACGTTCTCGATGATCTTGATGCTCTGGTGGACGGACGATCGGACTCTCTGCGCCATCTCCCGGTGCTTGCCTTCCAGATCTTCGCTGAGGATCTCGCTATAGCCGAGCGCTATGGTATTGACGTTGTTGATGTCGTGGGTCATGATGTCCAGGTAGAGGTTCGCCTCCTCGTTCGCCGCCAGGATGATCTCTTCCGCCTCTTTACGCTCGGTGATATCCGTGAATGTGAGCACCGCCATAAACGGGTTGCCCTCAGTGTCACGGACGAGAGTGCCACCGTAATTGAATACACGTTGCCAGTCGGTCCCGATACGCCGGGTCCGCACTTCCATATCCCGGACCTGCTCCCCATGCAGGACCCGGGACAGGGGCCACTTCTCGACCGGGAGGACAGTGCCGGCAATCGTTGTAAACTCAAACGTATCTTTGAGCTCGCTTATATTCCCGGGAGCCTCCTCAAGGCCGGACTGCCTGTAGATCTCCCGGGCGGCGCGGTTCCAGTTGAGCGGGTTGCCGCCGAGATCGAAGACGCCCAGCCCCTCGTTCAGGTTCTCAACGATCGTGCGCAGCTGGGCCTCGCGGTTCCGGAGCGCCTCCTCCGCCCGGATCCGCTCAGTGATATCCTTCCCCGACCCGAGAACCCCGGTGATGCGGCCGCCGGTATCCCGCAGAACGGCCTCTTTCCAGATGAGCGTGCGCTCGTCTCCGCCGCGCGTCACGATGACGTTCACATCCGGGGTCGGTGCCGTGGCGGTCCCGGAGACGATGCGGGCGAATGCCCGCCGGGCGTCCTCCCGGTTTCGTGCCGGGATTGCCACATCGAACCAGTTCTTCCCGGTGAGTTCGTCCTCCCGGTACCCCAGGAGTTCGCAGCCACGGCGGTTGACGAGGCCGAGGGTCTGATCCGCGTTGATGACGACGAGCAGGACGGCAGCGACGTCCAGGTAGCCCTGGGCCCGGTCGCGTTCTCGCTCGGTCTCCTTCTGCTGCCTCTTCAGCCGCTCGGAGAGCGAGGCGATGACGAGTGCGACCACGACGAACATCAGCGCCCGCCCGTAGTCGTTGATTGTTCCGACGTCGGTCCTGAGAAGGAAATGGCTTGCGAGGACCAGCCCGCCGAGGAAGAACGCCACGCTGATGCCCCTCCTCCCCCACCAGAGCGCGGCGAGGATGATGGGTATATAGAAGAAGTGGGAGAAGACTGCCCCTACCGAGAGGACTGCGTGAAAGTAGTAGGTCAGGATGACCGATACCCCGAGCAGGATGCCGATGATAAGGATGCGGACGGTCCCGGTCAGTGGTGCCATGGCAGGCCCGGGCATTATGCGTGCAATCAGATAAAGCCATCAGAGTCTATCATGGGCCGCTCTCCTCAGGGACAGGTTCCGGTTTGCGGGTGCCCGCTCGTCACCTCCGGCTTCTCCGGGAGCATCGTCCCCGCGAGCAGGGCACCTCCGGCCCTTCAGGCTCTTCCCGCAAGAGACGAATGGCGCGTGTTCACCCTGTCTCAAGGTGCGGGGCTGCTCTCCGGGAGATCAAGCACACAGGTGACGATGAGCGGTGTCTTATGGCATCCCTCCTTCTGTGGAATTGACTCCATGGGCGTGACGCGGAACCGGGTCTCGGGATCGAGAACGTTCCCGAGCTGCCGGAGGATAGGCTCCCAGTCGGGGAGGACTCCCGGGAGACTCCGGTCGGGAACGAAGACAATTTCGAGGTCGCGCAGCGTGTGCTGGACGACCTGGTACCGGGCGATGCCCTGCACATTCGCAAGGATTGCGTCGACCAGGTACGGGTTGACCCGTTTCCCGTCGCTGCATGCTGTGCTGGCCGTTGCTTCCAGCAGGTGCTGAACGGTATCCGGCTCTCGCTTTTGCTACGCGGTCTTCACGAAGCATGCACCAATCTTAGGGACACGTTTGGAGATGATGCAGACCTGCCCCGATAAGGCAGGCGCATGGCAAACTCTTTCCCCTAGAGAGGAGGATGATCAACGGGCGCGGGGGTCGGAGCGGTTCCGGCGACTGCGGCAGGCACCCCGATGGCCGAAAGGATGTCCGGCACAGCAGAGGACTGCCGGATATGAGAGTGGTGAAATCATGAAACGCTACCAGTTCAAGAAGATCGACGCCTTTGCAGCCGCCGGCTCGTCGGGGAACCCCGCGGGATACATCCGCCTCTCCCCGGGGGAGAAGATCGCTGACGAGGACATGCAGCGGATAGCCCGCGAACTGAAGGGTTTCATCTCGGAAGTCGGCTTTCTCCACGAGGGCACGCCGGGCGAATGCGACCTCTCGATACGCTACTTCTCCTGCGAGCGGGAGGTCGACTTCTGCGGCCACGCGACGATAGCCATCATGGACGACGTGGTGCGCAGCGACGACCGGTTCCGTGACCGGGAGAGCCTGCTTCTCCGGACGAACAGAGGTGTCGTCACGGTCCTGAACCGGACGGGCGAGGACGGTATGGTGTATATCCGGGCTCCCGAACCGGAGTTCTCCGGCGCACGCCCGGACGCCGCCGAGATCGCCGCCGCGCTCGATCTTGCCGTCCGGGATATCGATCCCGCGATACCCCTCGGCGTCGTGAACGCCGGCCTCGACACCCTGCTCGTCCCCCTCGCCTCGCTCGACGCCTGTATCCGGTGCTCTCCCGACTACGCGACGCTGCGCACGTTTGCCCTCGCTCACGCCGTCGACGTGGTCGTCGTCTACACCCGCGAGACGGCGTTTCCGGAGCACGACCTGCATACTCGGGTCTTCGCCCCGCCGTTCGGGTACCTGGAAGACCCGGCGACCGGTTCTGGGAACGCCGCCCTCGGAAACTTCCTTATCCGGCAGAACCTCTGGACCAGCCGGTCGCTCGTCATCGAGCAGGGGCCGGACCGGGAGAACCCGAACATCGTCCGCCTGCTCCGGCCGGAAGAGGGCGGGCTCATGTTCGGCGGCCGGGGGCAGGTGCGGATCGACGGGGATTACGTCCTCTCTACAGGAGTTCTCCCCGGGCAACCGGAATAACCCTGCCGCCGACCTGTACACCGCGAGCAGGTTATCGTTCGATGGGGCGCTGTCCACCCGTCACGAACGAAAAAAAGGGTTACATCCCCACCCGGGAGAGGATGGTGTCGGCCACCTGTCCGGGGCTTGTGAAGGGGAAGTCCTCAGGCTTTAGAAGGGTGCCCGCTTCACCGGCGGTCATCTCCACATCGCCTGCTTTGCACTTGGTCGCCGCTCCCGCCGGGAATGCGGCAAAGAGCTCTTCGGGCGTCCTGATCGGGAACTTCGCGCCGACGAGGGCGCCGGCAATCTGGGCACGGATCTCTTCTTTAACGTTCATTTCTTTGCCTCCAGCATCTCGGCGATGTCCCCGGCGGCCTTTGCCGTGATCGGCATAACCGAAACGTGCGCTCTTACAGGCCACTTGCCTGCTCTGCGTTCTCATCCGGTACGAACGCTCCGGCGCGACGCCGTTCGGGAACGTGTTTCGCCAATCCTCCCATTGGACGGTTATAATAATATAGATGCTCGTCATTAAACTATACAAGAATCTCGTGCTACACTCTCATAACCGTAACAGTACGGTATTGATCGACGATGGAGGATCCAATGACTGACGGGACAGAACGCTACAGCCAGGAAATTAAAGAAGTCCAGTCCGAGATTGCGGCACTCAGGAGCGAACTCCGGCGGTTCATCGAGTACGCGAACAGGCAGCACGTCGATACGGCCATCGACGGGCTCCGCAGGGAGTATGCGGGGGTCTTCGTTGAGCAGCACCTCTCCGACGCGGACCAGAGGCTCCAGGAGCGGATGATCCGGGAATGCCCGATGCGCGAGAGGTGTTATGCCGCATTCTATGAGTTTCTCAAGAGTTCTGCAGAGCATATCCGGGACGGCGAAGTAAGCGAAGCGGTCGTCCGGTCATACCGCGACCGGCTCGCGGCGATGCGAAAGGGCGGGAAGTTCGAGAGCTGCTCCACCTGTTTTGCCGAGACGAACCGCCTCTTTGAGAAACAGATCGAGCTGATGCGCTCGCTCGGGATCTACCGGTGTGATCAAGAGACTTCTTCGTCCATCGCGGATCTCTCGGACGAGATCCTGGTCAGGGACATCCTCGAACCGCTTGCAAACCGGCACCGTTTCCGGATCGTGCAGTCGCTTGCCGCCGGGACGCAGACGTTCTCGGCTCTCTCGAACCTGACCGGTCTAAGGGGGGGCAACCTGCTCTTTCACCTCAAGAAACTCCAGGATGCCGGGATGATCCTGCAGCGCCACGAGCGGGGGGATTATATCATCACCGGGAAGGGCTATACGACGCTCAAGGGCATCGGTGCCCTGCAGCCGTAGAGGGCCTTCCCGGCAACCGCTGCCGCATTTACGGTTCCTTACAACGGCGAATCACGCGATCGGTGAGCCGCTGCTCTCCTCTCGTACGGCATGAACAGAAAAATATTTGATGCACGGCACCAGTCAGGAGCCTCCTGAGGAGGGGACGGCATGGAACAGCCTGAAGAACTGAACCGGCTCAAGGACCGGTTCGTGGGTGAATGGGATCTGGACATGACCATACGTATGCCGGACGGCAGTGCCCTGACGGGCCGGGGTACGGCCACCGTCCGGGAGGTCTCCCGCGGGTACGGCATCGAGAGCGTTCTCGCGTACACCTTCGGCGATATGCCCTATGAAGAGACCGACCTCTGGAGCTACGACCGCTGGGGCGAGACGATACACATGTTCGGGGTGGGCTCCGACGGAAGCGTACACGACCACACCGGCAGGTGGAAGGATGCCGACACCCTGGAGCTCCACTGGCGAGGCGCCCGGGAGGGAGGGGAGGCCGAAGAGACGATCACGGCCACCTGGGAGTCCGCCGATACCGTTCGCATCCGCTCGGAGTCGACCTCAGGGGGAAAGCCCGGGCCTGCCATGAACTCCGTGGGGAGAAAGCGGAAGGGATGAGGGGGTTGGGGGTTCGTATCGCCCCCGTCGAGGGGGCCGGCTTCCGACCGGCTCGTTAAAAAAAGTTGCCGGGGAGAGCCGCCGTCAGGCGGCCCCGGCCGACTCCTCCGTATCTGCAGAGGCCTCGTGGCGGTCGAGTACCCACCCGACCAGCAGCGCGGCCGTCGAGAGGGGAAGGGCGATGACAAGCGGGTCCACGTCCTGCCACGGCGCGGAAAGGACCGCCGGAACCCCGAAGAGGAGGTTGGAGAGCCCGAGCGCTGCCGACTCCTTGACGTGGACGAAGGCGGTCCACACAAACCAGGCGGCCGCTCCGACGACAAGGCTTATCTTCGCTGCACGGAGCGACGGCCTGCTGCAGTACATGGCGTGGGCGTAGGCCGGCAGGAACGCCGATGCACAGAGGCCCATGAACATCGCCGTCGCCCGCGCGATGATGCTGCCGGGAAGGATGAAAGCAAGGACGACGCTCACGACGATCATGACGACGGTCGCAATCCGGATCGGCCGCATCGCCGTTTTCCCGGAATCGGTGCGTCGCATGACGTCGAACCCGAGCGATGTTCCCATGACGTGGAAGAGGGAGCTGAGCGTGGACATCGCGGCGGCAAGGAGCGCCAGCATGAAGACGACGATGAAGAGGTCCGGCATCGACGCGTTGATGAAGTTCGGTATGATCGTGTCAACGTTGCCGTCGGTTGCCGCCGCGAGAGCGATCATGCCCTGGTTCTGGTAGAAGTAGACGTTCGTGAGCGCCCCGACCGTGAAGGCGACCCCGGTCATCATCAGGATGAACGGCCCCCCGACGAGGACCGCGCGGTTCAGCGCCCGGCTGTCCCTGACGGTCATGAACCGGACGACGAGTTGAGGCTGTGCCAGCACCCCGATGCCCACCCCGAGAACGAGCGTCGTCACCATGGTGAGCCAGATGGATGACCCGAACGCCGGCATGGACGCCCACCCGGTCATCCCCCCGGCGGCAAGCGCCTCCGGGACGAGGTCCGACATTCCGGCAAGGGCGGTATGCGCCTCGATGACGCCCCCGAGCTGGACGTAGGTGAGCACGAGGAGGATGGTCATGCCGACGAGCATGATCCCGCCCTGCAGCGCGTCGGTATACATGACGGCGATGAGTCCGCCCAGCACCACGTAGAGGGCGACGATCGCGGCGAACGCGATGAGCGCAGTGTTATACGGGACCTGCAACGTGCTCGTGATGAACTGGGCTCCGCCGATCAAGATCGCCGCCGTATACAGCGGCATGGCGACGACGATGACGAGCCCTGCGGCGTACCGCATGAACGATGACCCGTAGCACTTCCCCATCAGGTCGGGGAAGGTCACAGCACGGAGTTTATTCCCTATGCTGCGGGTCCGTTTCCCGAAGATGACGAACGCAATGAGGATCCCAAGCCCGATATTGAGGACGGTCAGCCAGATCATCCCCATGCCGAGCTGCGCCGCAACCCCGCCGAAACCGACGATGGCGGAGGTGCTGATGAACGTCGCCCCGTAGGAGAGGGCGAGAACTACAGGATGGATCTTCCTGCCGGCAACCATGTAGTCGTCGTCGCCTTTCGTCTGCCGGTAGCCGAGGTAGCCGAGACCAATGACAAGGACGAGGTATACCAGCGTTATTCCGACGAAGAGCCCCGTATCAACTGCCATCCTGCTCACCATCCACGCCGTTGTTCCAGTTCAACAGGCCATACACTAAGCATGCGAGCGTAAAGACGAGCGCAAGCAGATATCCAACCCAGATCGCGGGATCAGGAATGCCGAACATAACAAACCACCTGGCGGTAACGGGAAAACCGTTACATTACACGGGAACGCAGCAGAAGGGCCGGTTCCCTATCTAAAGAAGAATGCGTTCTGCTCAAACGTGCACTGCACGTTCGGACAGATCTGCACTGATGTGCAGTTCTGCACTGGTGTGCGATAGGACTCTAAATCGTTGCCAATCATCGAGTACCTAAACATCAATCTAGATCCATTGTATTTAAACCATCCGATATTGCTGCCGGAGAAGCGGCTAGAGATTGTATCGCTGCCGAATCCCCTCCATCTAAAATCCCCAATTGTGATACCGGCTGCGTTAACGGAGGCAGATCCCGATCGCAGCCATCCAGAACGGTGATATGCAGAGACGGCGTACCGGATGTTGTTTCAGGACGGGACACGAAGCCTTAAGGGCGGTGAATCATGGACGGCACGGCAGAGATTGTTTCAGCAGCATTGGGCCTCGCGTTCGAGCTCCTGCTCCGGACAGTCCCGATCGTCGTCGCCGGCATTTTGATCGCCGAAGTCCTGATTGCTCTAAAAGTCACCGACAGGATCGCAAGTGTCGCCTACCCGGTTACGACGTTCTCCCACCTCCCCCGCGAGTGCGGGGCAAGTTTTCTTCTGGCGTTCGTCTCGCCGCAGGCGGCCGATGCGATGCTCGTCGATTACCACCATAAGGGGATGATCGGGAGGGGCGAGCTCGTCGTCGCGGCGCTTATCAACTCCTTTCCGTCCGTCGTGATGCACTGGCGTTACCTCATCCCGGTCTATGTGCCGCTGCTCGGGGTCTTCGGCCTGATTTACTTCACGATACTGATGGGGATCGGGTTTCTCAAGACCGGGATCGTCATGGTGGCCGGGAGGATGCTGCTCCCGGGGGTCCCGGCGTCCGGGCCGCCGGAAAAACCTTCCGGACGGGCGTTATCCCTGAGAGAGGCGCTCTCGGCCGCAGCCGGACCGACCGCGAGGACCCTCCGCCGGATCCTCGGCATCATGATCCCGACGCTTATCATCGTGGCGTTTCTGATTGAGGCGGGCGTCTTCGACGCCGTCGCCGCGTATCTGGAGGGCGCGAGCAGGCTCTTCCCCATCCCGCCCGAAGGCCTCGCGATCATCGCGGCAAAGTTCGGGTCGTACGTCGCCGCAGCAAGCCTCGCGTCCGGGCTGCTCGCGGCGGGGGATATGACCGGCAGGGATATCGTCATCACGCTGCTCGTAGCGAACCTGCTGACCAGTGTCGTCACCTACCTGCGGTGGCTCGGATCCTTCTACATCGCGATCTTCGGGCCGAGGCGGGGCACCGAGATCATGCTCCTCTCCGTCGCACTCCAGGACGGCCTTCTCCTGATAGCCATCTTCCTGCTGGCCCGGTTCTGGTGAATGACGATCCTATGTCATTCATAGAGCACCTTCTCCGTCGTCTCCCGCACCCACCGGTGCCGGTGTTCCCAGGTCTGCCAGACAGAGGCAGCCCACCGCATCAGCATCTCCTCCTTCTCCACATCCGTCGTGGCCAGAAGGACGTCCATCACGGTCAGTTCTCCCCGGTCTCTGGGAGGTTCCAGCCGGGGCCAGTCCCTTCTTCTTCTCCCGATCTTCATATGGACAAGCTGCACCTGCCGGCCCGTATACCCTTTCTCCATCGCGAGGTAGAGCCCGATGAGTGCAAACGCCGTCGTTATCGGGCGCATCCGTTCGCCGGCATGCTGCGCCGCATAGGCATCGACCGCGTGCTGGTGAACGAACCGGCTGTCCTGCCGCACGAGGGTCCAGCACGTCAGGTCGAAGTACGTCTCCAGGCACTCGCCCGTGGCGTTGTAGCGCTCGGGAGGGTCGAGATCTCGATCGGGGAGCCTCTGCCCGCATCCGGGACATACGACATAATCGCTGCTGGTCATGAAGTATTTCTTTGATCCGCCGCCGTCATACTTGTTTTCACCGGTGTCCCTATAACGAGAAAGTTTTTCATGCAGAAGCGATGAAGCGCAGGAAAAATGGAGGGTGATACAATGGCTGAAACAGATCTTATTGCTGAACCGGGAAAGCAGGAAATTATCATATCGCGGGAATTCGACGTGCCCCGGGACCTCGTGTTCAAGGCGTGCACCGACCCGGAGCTGATATCGCAATGGTGGACGCCGGAGGGCATCACGACCACGGTCGAGAAGATGGACGCGAAGCCCGGCGGCACCTGGCGCGTCGTCCAGCGCGATGCCGAGGGCAACAAGTACGCGTTCCACGGCGTATTTCACGAGGTTACGCCCGAGCGGATCGTCGACACCATCGAGTACGAGGCCATGCCGGGCCACGTCACATTCGAGACGGAGACGCTCGAAGACCTTGGCGGCGGCAGGACGAGGCTGACCGACCACCTGGTCTTCCAGTCGGTCGAGGACCGCGACGCGATGCTCCAGTCGGGGATGGAGGAAGAGATAACCGGCCCCATGGAGCGCCTCGCCGGACTCCTGCAGTCGCTGAAACAGGCTGCACCGGCACGGTAAAGCCGTCCGGGGCGATCCCCCGGACCATACCTTCTCCGTCGTCTCCCGCACCACCGGTGCAGGTGCTCCCTGACCGATACCGGCCGGCGCACCAGCGCTTCTTCTTCCTCTGCACCCGGCCGGACATCCATCACGGTCCGCTCACTCCGGTCCTCGAAGGCCCGCAGCCGGGGCAGGAGTTGCTATTGCTGCATGCGGTGCGGAAGTTATTTATGCAGAGGGTCCGCATTCCGCAAAAAAGAGGGGCAAGATGGAAGAAGCAATTTTAACAGAGGGGAAAGGAAGGTTGTTCATCCAGCGCATCTTTGCGGCATCGCGCGAACCCGTCTGGAAGGCATGGACTGACCCGGAGCTGATAGGGCGGTGGTGGGGACCGAAGGGTTTCACGGCGCCGTTCATCAGGGTCGATCTCCGCGAAGGGGGCAGATACCTGTTCAACATGCGATCGCCCGAAGGCCAGGATTTCTGGAGCACCGGTGAGTATCGCGAGATCGTTCCGGTGGAGCGGCTCGTCTTCACCGACTCGTTCTCGGACGCAGAGGGCAACGTGGTCCCGGCCTCGACGTACGGGATGAGCGAGGACTGGCCGCGGGAACTGCTCGTGACGGTGACGTTTGAGGAGCACGGAGGCGGGACGAAGATGACCCTGCGGGAGGCCGGCATCCCAGCGGGCGATTCGCTCGATGCGGCCGAAGCCGGCTGGAACGAGTCCTTCGACAAGCTTGCAGAAGTCCTGAAGGAATTTTCGAGGGGATAGGGCGGCGCCGGAACATCCGGAGCCCCGGCGTGCCGCGGAGCCCAGGCCCGGCAGGAGGGTTATTCTTATGGCCGACATCCTGATCGTTCTCATCCTGCTCGGTATCGCCGTCGCGGGGATGGCGATCACGGCACGCTACCGGAGTGACATGCGTGCCGTCCGGGAGCATATCGCGAGCCTTGGAAGCCGCGTGGCCCGGACCGCCAGCGGACCGATCGAGTATGCCAAGGTGGGAGGCGGCTACCCGGTGCTGGCCGTCCACGGCAACGCAGGCGGGTTCGACCAGGGCCTGCTGCTCGCCGACTGGTCCATCGACCCGGGATTCCAGGTCATCGCACCCTCGAGGTTCGGCTACCCCGGTTCGCCCATGCCTTCGCGCGCGAGCGTCGCCATGCAGGCGGATGCCTACGCCTCTCTGCTGGACTCCCTCTCTATCGAGCAGGCAGCCGTCGTCGGCTACTCGGCGGGATCCGCATCGGCGATCCAGTTCGCCGTTCGCCACCCCGAGCGTCTCTCGGCGCTCGTCCTCGTCGAGCCCGTCGCCCCGGGAAAGGGCCCGGGAAAGGGCCTGGTCATGCCCTGGTCCACCTCCATCATTTTTACAATCTTTACTGTCTTTACAATCTCCTTAAAAAGCGACTTCATGTATTGGGCAGCGATCACCTATTTTCGGCCGATCGTAGAAGGGCCTTGGGCCGGTGTGCCCCCGGGAATGCGGCTCACCCCGGAAGATAAGGCCGACATCAGGGTGCTGCTTTCAAGCATCCTTCCAGTCAGCGCCCGGGCCGACGGAAGTTCTTTTGACACCTACGTCTCAACCCCCGGACTGCTCGACGCCTCTGAAAGCGACTACTCGTTCGGCAGTATCAGGACGCCTGCGCTGGTGGTCAGCGCCGTGGACGATCCGCTGGCTCTCCACGAGAATGCACGCGCCCTTGTGGAGAGGATCCCGAACGCCCGCCTCCAGGCCGTGCCTGGCGGCGGTCATCCGCTTCTCGGGCATCACGAAGAGGTTAAGCAGGGGATCACGGAGTTCCTCCGGAATACCGTGGCTTCACCGCCAGACCAGAAGGAGAATTGATCATGGCAATAGAAAGTATGACAACGGCTGCCCCGGGTCGTTACGCGTCCATAAACGGGCTTTCGATGTACTACGAGATCCACGGCATCGGCCGGCCGCTCGTGCTCCTTCACGGGGCACTCACGACGATCGAGGGATCGTTTGGAAGGATGCTCCCCTCCCTCGCAGCGACCCGGCAGGTCATCGCCATTGAGCAGCAGGCCCACGGCCGTACCGCCGATATCGACCGCCCGCTGACGTATGAGGAAATGGGAAAGGATACCGCCGAACTCCTCCGGCACCTGGGGATCGAAAACGCCGACATCTTCGGTTACAGCATGGGAGCCGCCATCGCTATCGAGATCGCCGTCCGGCATCCGGACCTGGTGCGCAGGCTCGTGCTCGCCTCGCCCGCCTACACCCGGGAGGGCATGTACCCGGAGGTGTTCGAGGGCATTGAGACTCTTACCCCCGAAGCCTTCGCCGGAACTCCGCTCCAGGAAGAATACGCCCGGACGGCGCCGAACCCACAGGACTGGCCGGTCCTGATCGAGAAGGTGAAGCAGCTTGATCGGGACTTCCAGGGCTGGACGGCGGAGGATATCCAGTCGATCCGGGCGCCCACGCTCGTCATCATCGGTGATGCCGATATCGTCCGCCCCGAGCACGCGGTGGAGATCTTCCGGCTGCTCGGCGGCGGCGTGGCCGGAGATCTCGCGGGTCTTCCCCGCTCCCGGCTCGCGGTGCTTCCCGGCACGACCCATATCACGCTCGCGGATCGCACCGACTGGCTGCTTGCGATGATCGGAGAGTTCCTCGACGCCCCCATGCCGGAGGCCGGGTGAGCGTGATGGCCGGCCGGTCGCCACCGGCATTCTTCCTCCTCTCCGTCCCGTTCCTGCTCTTTGCACGGGTGCCCCTCCCGGGGCCGTTAAACCTCCCCTGAGTGCGCTCATGCTTGTCTACCCAGGGCTGGCGGCCGCGATCCCGGTCTTTCGGGAGGAGGGAGGCGGTGGTGTCGTGCGGCTGTTTGGACGGGTCGCCGACTTCCGGAAGGTCCGGTCCCGCGGGGGCAAAACGATAGCCCTGAACGTCATCACCCCCAACCCAGCAGCGGTGCGGCTGTATGAGAGAGTGAGGTTCCGCATCGTCTCCACGCACCGGGCGTGGGTGCCGTATCGGACACTCGCCGTCCTGACCATGACGTACGATGCAGGAGAGGCGGTTTTGTAGGGCCTGCCGGGAACGGTTCGATACCCCAATATCCGTTGAGAACAGAGAAGATGCACATGGAACCAACCGAGCACGAGATCTACCCGATGATGCTCTTTCCCACCTTCGAGGTCCGGGATATCGAGGCGTCCGTGGAGTGGTACACCCGGGTGCTGGGATTCTCCCTCGTCTACCGGATGCAGGATTTTATTGAGCAAACACACCTCGCCCATGTTCGGCGGCTGAAGCACCAGGACATCCTGCTCGTGCCCCGCGATAGCGACCGCACCGAACCGTGCCCCGGCGTCACCATCACGCTCGCGTTCTCCGCTGAGGCAGTCAACCGGATCTCCGAACTTAACGCCTTCGCCGAACGGATAGCAGATGCCGGGGCCGTCATCGAAGGCCCGGTCGACCGGCCCTGGAACACCCGCGACGTCGTGGTGCGCGACCCCGACGGCTACCGCCTGGTCTTCACCACGCCGGACTTTGCCCGCATGCGGGACTTCGAGGCGACGATGCGGGGTGTCCGGGAGGATCTCGCGAAGTAGGTGTTCAGGACGGAACGATCCGGTGGACCCTGCCCGTCTTCCCGGCCGGCCCCCGGCTCTTCGCGGTCAGGACGTAGAGTTCGTGCTCCGCGTCCTCTCCGAACGCAAGGACGTACGCCCCCACGGTTCGATTCCCGACCACCTCGACCTCCGAAAACTCCCACATCCTCCCGGGGTCTTCCGGCGGTGTCGCGACGAAGAGGATCCCGTCGCCGTCGGCCCCGGCCCGGTTCCACTCCCCAAAGATGTAGCGCCCGACGAACCCGGGGATTGCCCTCCCCCGGTAGACGCAGCCGCCGATGACGACCTGCCCGATGCCGCCGGGCTGGCCGGCATTCGGGTACTCGATGATCGCGTCGACCAGGGGCTCGCCGCGGCGGCCGGTCCGGGGCACCTCCTGTGGCGACTCGCGGGGATTTTCGGGGTCGAAGGCGTGGTTGCCTTCCCGGAGGTTCCACCCGTGGTTGCCGCCCGCAACAATGATCTTCACCGACTCCCAGAGGTACTGCCCGGCGTCGGCGGCAAAGAGGCGGTGCTCCCCTCCGGCATCGAAGGCCGCCCGCCAGGGGTTGCGGAGGCCGTAGGCGTAGATCTCGTCCCGCCCGTCTCTTCCGACGAAGGGGTTGTCTTGCGGTATATCGTAGGGCTTCTCGCCGTCGATATCGATCCGGAGAATCTTCCCGAGCAGCGTCTCGATATCCTGCCCGTTTCCCCCGGGCAGATGGCCCGGCCCGACATCGCGGGCGCCGCCACCGTCGCCGAGCGGGATGTAGAGATAACCGTCGGGGCCGAAGAGGATCGAGCCGCCGTTGTGGTTCGCCTGCGGCTGGTCGACCTCCAGGATCACCCGCTCGGAGCCGGGATCCGCCTGGTCGGGGTCGTCCGCCGCGACGGTGAACTCCGATATTCGGCTGGTATGATCCCAGCCCTCCGGTGCCCCGGCCCGGCGCGGGGCGCTATAGTAGACTAAGAATCTGCCGTTCTTGGCGAACATTGGATGAAACGCAAGGCCGAGCAGCCCCCGCTCATCGTAGCCGGACCGCAGCCTGACGACCCGGTCGATGATATCGAGGAACGCCTCATCCTGGAGACGGCCGTCGGCGTCGATGACCCGGACGGTGCCCGGGAGGTCCGCGATGAAGAGCCGCCCGGTCCCATCGTCTGGAGACGCGAGCGCGACGGGCATGGTGAATCCACCGGCGACCGGATCAAGGCCTACCTGTTCCAGAGCGGCCGTTCTGGATATATTCTGGTCGATGATACCACCTCGAGGGTAGTGGATCGAGCGGCAGCACTTAAATGTCATCCATAATTTCAGGAGATGTTCTCAGATCCTGTTGTAAACATTCTCCCGCTTTCCGACCTTGATCACGTATACTATCATGGTTTTCTTCCTCAAGTCCAGGATGACGCGGTAACCCCCCACCCGCAGTTTGAAGTAGGGAGATCCTCGTAGCGGGTGCAACGTGGCACCTGCTCTCCGGGTGCGTATACGGCGGAATGTCCCCCGATCAGCTCAGCACCGGTTCCCTCTACGGGACGGCGTTCAGGTACGCCGATAAGACCCTGAACAACGGCCGATACACCGGGAGCATCGATCAGGCGGTCTGTGACCCCCGTGCCGTCGCTGCATATATCAGGGCCACCTCGAATGGTGCGGCCCCCCTTGACTTCACCCTCTACGTGCCCGCGGGGTTCGGGAGTCTCGCGGGTGTGAAGATCCCGAATGTAGAAGAGACGGACGATCCGGGCGGGATCTTCACCGCACGTTTTGCCGGCGGCCGGGAAGTCTGGTAAGAAGAGGGGTGGCAGCCGGCCCGCTTTCGGTTCCGGCAGCCCCGTTTCCCGACTATTCTCTATGATTGGTGAACGAACCCCATATCGACGCCGACGAGTCCGACGACGGCGCCGCTCGCGTCCCTGACCGGGGCATACCCGGAGAGGAGGGTGGCGGTCTCGTTGCCCCACTCTTCAGTGTAGAACACGGGTTCTGCAGAGGGTTCCGTAAACCCGGCGAGGAATGCGGTGTCATCATCCGTAGGCACGTAGACGTCGCCGATCATGGTCGCGTAACCGCTGCCGTAGTCGGCATCCACGACGTACTCGGTGGCGTTCTCGGTCTTGCACATCGTATAGACGTAGACGACCCCGGCGGTTGCGTCACGGAAGGCATCGAGCCGGTCGCGGATGGTGATGAATGCCGTGGTATTCTCGTCGCCGGGCTTGAGCGCCGCCATAGCGTCGCCGTCGATCTCACCCGCAATCTCTGCCGCGAGAGCTTTCAGCCGCTCCTGCGTGATCGGGTTCCCTGCCTGGATGCCCGCCATCCCGACGCTGGAGCCGCTCGCGTTCATTACCGGGGCATACGCGTAAATGATGGAGTAGATCTCAGCGGTGGGCTCCTCGAAGCCGGCGAGGAGGCCGGTGTCGAGGTCGGTCGGGACGTAGCCGTCGCCTATCGCAACGCTGTCGCTGCTGCCGTAGTCGGCATCCACGACGTACTCGACGGCATTCCCGGTCTTCCGCATCGTGTAGACGTAGGTGAACCCGGGGTTCTCGGTCCGGAAGGCTTCGAGTTGGTCGCGAATCGAATTGTACGCCGTGGTATTCTCATCGCCGGGCTTGAGCGCCGCCATAGCGTCGCCATCGATCTGCCCTGCAATCTCCGCCGCAAGGGCTTCAACCCGCTCCTGCTCGATCGGACTGTCCGGTTCGATGCAGACAATTCCAACAACGACGCCGCCTGCATTCCTCACCGGAGCATACCCGTAGACGCTGGAGTAGACCTCAGTGTAGGGCTCCGCGAATCCGGCAAGGTAGGGGGCTTCCGGGTCAACAACGTAGTATCCCCCGCCAATTGCGTATGCCCCGAAACTGCCGTAGTCTGCGTCAACGACCTGCTCGATGGCGTCCCCGGTCATCCGCATCGTCGAGATGTAGACGATCTCGGGGTTTGCAGACCGGAAAGCGTTGAGCCGGTCGCGGATTGCGGTGAATGCCGTGGTATTCTCGTCGCCGGGCTTGAGCGCCGCCATAGCGTCGCCGTCGATCTGCCCCGCAATCTCCACCACGAGAGCCTTCATCCCATCCTGCGTGGGCACCTTCTGCACCGGCACAATCTCGCCGGGAGCCGGTTCGGTCGCGCCGGGCGCAAATGCGATCATAACCCCTGCTGCAACAATGATCAGCGCAATTACTGCGGCTATCAGAACGTTCTGGCCTGTCATACCCGATATTCCTTCCCGGATCTATTGCAGAAGCGAAAATTTAAAGATTCGCAAATCTATCGCGGCTGTTTACGATTTTCACGAGGATTTTGGCGGATGCCTGACGGGATACCAATAGATACGAGGTTCGGCGCGGCAACCCATCCTGCTCACGACGATGCTATCCGGGGATACGGCCGGTGGTATTTGCAGACACCTCCGATCCCAAAAGCGCCGGGCACCCGGTGATGCAGAGGCTTCACCGGATCGTTGCCGTCCTCCCCGTCGACCTGAAGATCCCGGGCAACCCGCCCGAACCGATCGAGATCCTGCGGGGATCCTCGCGCTGATGATCAGTTGAAGGCGCCGGCTTAACCCGGGCTCCTCTCCTCCTCCATCCTCTTCGCCTTCATCTCCTTCGCCCGGCCGATGAGGTACTCCAGTTCGACCAGTTCCCCGGCACTCCCGCAGGCGCCCCTGCTGCACGCTTCGTCGTGCAGGCTCCAGCACTCCTGCTCGATGCGCTTGAGGTCGTCCATCGAGTAAAGGTGATATCGGGCAAGGATATCCCCATGTTCACGGGCGAACGCGGCTATCTTCTCAAGGAGAGCCATTCGGTCCGCTCTTGCCGTCCGATCCGGCGATCCTGTCGTACACCGGCCTGAAGCAGGGTGTTCCATGATACGTTCTCACCGCACGGGGAGTTATCCTTTCCGAAACGACGGTGACCTTCCTGGCAGGGACGCGGATGGAAGCCGGTCAATCCCGATTGATCCGCGTGAAGAGCCCCTTCACGCTCCCGGCAACAGTGAAGGCCACTCCCTGCACCCAGACCGTGAAGAAATCCAGGGCGACGGATGCGAGCGATTCTTCCGGGAACATGCGGTTGCGCACGTTCCGGAGCGAAAAACACGCGAGCAGCATCCACACGGTTGCAACGAGTCCCTGGCCGACCATCGAAACCCAGAGCCCGAGGGTGGCGAAGACCAGCGCCATGCCATAGCCGAGGATGCTCGTGAAGAGCGCCGAGAAGAAGTTCAGCACGGCACCGCGCGACACCACGTCGCGGAGCTGCGGCAGGAGCATGACCGCAAAGAGTATCGTAATGCCGGTAATTGCAAGGTCCTGCCAGCTCGTTTTGATCACACCGTCCCGTGCACACACGGTGCAGCCTGGAGATATCGACCTCTGGACATATCAGTCCACCATATCCGCGCCTGCGCGGACGGCCGGATCTCCCGGAGCGTTCCGTCCGGACGCGCGGCGTCTTCCCATCCCGCTCAGAGCACCGCCGTCTTCAGGTATTCGTTCTCCGCGGCGATCGCCCTCTCCCGCCACTCGACGGGGATCCTCGCATATTTCTCATCGAACCCCGGCGAGACGAACAGCCCGGTGCCGTCGTTCTCGAGCGTCCAGACCTCCCTTCCCGGCGTGAACGTGCCGTCGATCTCGTTTTCCACGGCGTGATGGACAATCGCGTCGATCTCCTTTACCAACGACGCGGCGACGAGGTTCGGGGCGAGGTAGGACTGGTCGGTATCCTCGCCGATGAGGTAGACGTCACCCGTCTCCCGGGCGGCATCCACGATCCCGGTGTTTGAGGAACCCGCAATCATCAGGATGACGTCGACATCCTCACTACAGAGTTCCCGGGCGAGTTCCCCCGCACGCTCCGGCATGCCGAATCCCTCGAAACTCTCGCTGACGTAGCGAACTGTGACGTTCACGGAGGGGTCGTACGCCTTCGCCCCCGCCTGGAACCCTTCGACGAACGGGTCGATGACCGGGACCGGCGCACCGGCAACCGCTCCGATCCGCCCGGTCTCGCTCATATCCGCCGCCATCACGCCCGCGAGGTAGGAGGCGCCGTAGGGAACCATCACGACGTCGCAGGCGTTCGAGAGACCGAAGTCCGCCTGTTCGAGGGTGAAGAACCGGATGTCGGGGTTCGCCTCTGCCCACGCCCGGGAGGCGTCGGTGAACTGGAACCCCTCGGTGATCACGAGGTCGGGCTTCTCGGTGAAGTTCCGTTCCGAGAAGACGGCATCGAGGAGGCCGAGATCGTCGTAGGAGAACTCGCGCTTGGTGAAGTCGAACAACTCCTGCGCCCGGAAGAGCCCCCGGTACGCGGAGTCGGCGAACGACCGATCGCCCTTCACCAGCGGGTAGACCATCCAGACCACCGGTTCATCGCCGGTGCCGCCGGCCGGGTCGTAGGAGAGGCCGGGGAGGGCCGCCGCTATGTCCGCGGAGGGGACCGGGGTGCCCTCCGAGAACCTGCCGCCTTCGACCGTCCAGCGGGCGTAGTAGCCGACGATCGGGCCTGCGGCGGGGTTTTCGCCGAACCGGAGGGGGCCTGAAGCACCGGTGACGGCCGGGTGCTTGCCTGCACGGATCATCGCCGCGGCTTCGTTCGCCTCCTGGGGGTCCCAGCCTTTGACGATGCCGTCGCCGGAGACGACCCACCGGAGGGATTTTGCGAGCGGTTCGACCGGAGCCGCCTCCTGCCGTGCCGCGGTGTAGACGGCGAGGAGGAGGGCATCGTAGGTCTGTGCGGCAAACGGCGGCGGTGCTTCGCCAAAGACCTCCTCGTAGGCGACCGCGTAGCCGGTCGAGGGGTCGGGGGAGAGCGACGTGCCCTGGATCCCCTCCGCCCTCTCGCCCAGGTTCGCGAGCAGGTAGGGCGAGCGGCCGGCATCGGTCAGAAAGAGGGCAGCGGAGGAGCCCGCCGCGGAGAGCGCATCATACAGCTCGATCGCCTCTTCGGGGCTCACGGCGGCGACGACCGCCTCGGGCTCTTCTTCGCCGATCTGCGCGGCAATCCCGGTGAAGTTCTCCGATACCCCTACGGATACCGCTCCGGCGATCCGGATTCCGTTCATCGTGGCCGCCGCCGGGGCAAGCCGTGCAAACGTCTCCCCGTAGAGTGTCTTCGCGGTGACGAGCGAGACGTTCTTGACGCCGTCTTCCCGGAGGATCCGGAAGACTGCCTCCACCTGCCGGCCGTCGGCGGGGCAGGTCCTCCAGAAGAGGTCGTTATCTCTGAACTCGGCCGTGACGAGCCCCGTCGTGACGCTCGGGGAGATGAGGAGTTTGCCCCGCTCCGTGACGATGGGAGCAACCTGCGTGAGTTCCGCACTTGTCGCGGGTCCGATGATGATCCCGATATCTTCGTGGCCGGCAAGTTCCTCCGCATGGGCGGAGACGTTGCCAGTGCTCGTGTCCCGGTAGACGAGCTCGATCGTGCGGCCGCCCTGACGGTTCATCGCGTCCACCGCCCATTCGAGCCCCTCCACGGAATGCATGGCAAACGGGCCGCTTGCAGGCAGCAGGACGCCGATACGGATGGGATCAGGATCGGCCGCGGCGATGCATCCAGCGGAGCAGACTGAGAGCGTGACGATACAGAAGAGTGTAAGAGCCAGAATAAGGCCGGGGAACGGGGGTTTTGGGGTCATGGCAATCTCGGGGCGCCGTTGATCGGCAGTTGATCGACGTACTTCGCCGGTAATTCAGATATGGTTTTTTATTCGTTTTTGGTGCCGGAGACGACGGGATTGGCCCGTAATCTGCCGGGATAGGCAGGACAGTTCCTGCTCCCCGGCAGTATCGCTTATTTCGCCATGCCGGCAGTTTGCTGAAGCCGGGTTACTTCAAACCATTCCCTGCGGCAGAAAAGAGCGCCGCGTGTTGGAACCGCCCGTGCCTCCTCTGCGCCTGCTCGATCGGCATCATGGCACGGAGGTTATCGCTCTTCCGATCTGCCGGCCTTCGTCCAGAACTTTTGCCATCGCGTAATAGTCCAGTCTTTTCCCGTTTCCGACGGGGATGTACGCCTCGCACTCCGTCGTGTAACCAAGCCTGTCGTAGAACCGTTTCGACGGCAGCGAAGCGGAGAGATCGACTCTTCGTACTCCGCGGCGGAGCGCCTCGCTCTCCAGGGCATGCATCAGGAGGACGCCGTATCCCCTGCGCTGGCGGGAGGGGTCCACGAAGACCCGTTTGATCGTCGTGCCGAGCAGGGTTCCGGTGCCGGCGATCCGGCCGCCGGGCTCAATAACGAAGGTGCAGCCCCGGTCTGCGTCCAGAAGAATCTGCTCCACGGTATGATATTCGAGGAAGTAGTCTATCGCTTCCCGCGGGTAACTTTCCGCGTACGAAGCCTCGATCGTCCCGGTGACGAGCCTGCTCACGTCCTCGATGTCCCCGGGACGGAACCTCCGGATGGGGATATCCTCCATGATCCTCGCGAGAGAGGTAGCGCTTCCTGCGGGATAACCGTTCCGGGGCACCATGCAGTTTCTGGGAGTTCGCAGGGACCCCCTGCACCTTCCCGTCGACAACCCATACAGGCAGGTAGAGCGGGAAAGGCCGGTTTGAGCCGGAGCGTTGCAAGAAGCGCAGTGGGACGTCTTTTTCAGCGGGACCGGGGCGTTCGGGAAGGGCGGGTTGCCGGCTGATCGAAGCAGCGTACGGAGACCCGGCGCGCCAAATGTTTCCGGGGGAGGTTAACCACCGGTTCGACAGGAGGGCGCAGTGTCAGGGGATTGGGTATCCGTGACAGTACGTTATGCTGCAAAATGGCCATAAGACGCCGTAGAGACTCTTGCCTGCCTCTGGATCCTGCATGTCGAACCATCCGGTTCAATAGGCTGACCCGCACCATAGCGGGTGTTTATGTCATACCCATGTCAATCAGGGTATAGCGGTGCCGGGCAGATCCGGTAACCGCAGGGGGAAAGAAACATGACCAAGCGAACGAGTGCCCTCGGGCTTGGAGCCGTTCTTCTGGTTCTGCTTGCGTTTGCCGTACCGGCGAGCGCTGCGGCTCTGTGGTCCAGAGGAGCCGGCAATGCAAGCGACGACTGCCCCGGCTGCCAGTATGCCTGCAACGATATCTGCAGCGGAGACCTTGACCAGACCCGCGATCAACTCCGCGACGGGTCCTGCGCGACGACCCTTGTAGCGACAGGTGACGGCGATCAGACCCGTGACCGGCTCAGGCTGCAGGACGGAACCGGCGAGAACTGCAGGAAGTAGGAAAACCATCCAGCAGCCACCACAGGGGGAAGGATGACATATATCCTCCCCATTTCTCCTGTTCGCTTGCTCCGGGGACGAATCCCTGCTCCTACTCGAAAGAAAGCACTTTCTCGACCGAAGACAGAGTCGTCGCAACAACAGTGGGTTCTGCGGCATGCCTTTGCCGAATGCCGGGTAGCAGGCACTGGCAGGAGCCCGCCAGCCCTGGCGCTGATCGTGGAGTTCCTTTTCTCTCGCACCTTGCAGTACTCGAACTCCTCAAGTCGCACCTTCAATGCTCAAACTCCTGCCGGGACGCCAGTCGCACCTCCGGTGCTCCAGCTCCGGCCCGTCGCACCTCGCACCTCCGGTGCTCCAGCTCCGGCCCGTCGCACCTCGCACCTCCGGTGCTCCAGCTCCGGCCCGTCGCACCTCGCACCTCCGGTGCTCCAGCTCCGGCCCGTCGCACCTCGCACCTCCGGTGCTCCAGCTCCGGCCCGTCGCACCTCGCACCTCCGGTGCTCCAGCTCCGGCCCGTCGCACCTCGCACCTCCGGTGCTCCAGCTCCGGCCCGTCGCACCTCGCACCTCCGGTGCTCCAGCTCCGGCCCGTCGCACCTCGCACCTCCGGTGCTCGAACTCCGTTCCCATGGAACGTCGTTCCTACCGGTGCTCACGCTCCCGCCCGAAAACGCTTCGCGTTTTCTCAAGCTCCGGTCCTTCGGACCATCGCACCCTTCAGCCGGTCGCGTTCGGCCCGTCGCCAGTCGCACTTACGAACCATCACGCTTCAGGACGTCGCACCCTCCGGACCATCGTATCTGCGGACAGCCGTTCCCCGAAACGCAGTGAAGATGTTCGCCCTGGAACAGTGGTGGTAAAGGGGCGTGAGTTGGGGTGGAACTCGTCAACAGCCATGGACCTGTCGGCTCTACACCGTTCTTGATATCGACGTGAGCCAGGCATGGTGGCCTCCGGCCTGGATGCTGTTCTCGAAGAACGCCGGCCGGACGGAGTTGATCTGCCACCCGTTCCGGAAGGTATCCCGTATCTCACTCTTCGCGATCCTCCTCGGCAGAGGGTACTCGCCGGGGTTCTGGTCGCCAAAGCAGAGCATGAAGTAGTTCCCGCCGGGCGCGAGAACGGCTGCGAGGTTATCCACGAAGACCGGCCGGTCTTCGTCGGAGAGGGTATGGAAGAACCCGGAGTCGATGACGGTGTCGAACGTCCTGTCGAGCCCGAAGAGGTCCAGCGCATTCCAGACGAGAAATTGTGCCTGCAGCCCTCTTCCGGCGGCTTTCTCCTCGGCTTTCCTGATCGCAAGAGCGGCGGTGTCGATCCCGAGCACCTCATGTCCTTCCTCCGCAAGAAAGAGGGCATGGTCCCCCGTTCCGCATCCCACGTCCAGGACGGAGCCGATAACCTCTCCCGCCCGGGCGAGCTCGACGAACGCCTTCTGGGGCCGGCCGATCTCCCAGGGAGGTGCGCCCCGGTAGGCCGAGTCGAAGATAGCCATACGTGGTATTGATCGGGAACGACTTAACCGATTCTGCAGGGTTCAAACAGGCGGGCAGCTAGCAATTCCGGGTGCACGAACCGTGCGGCTTCGGCCGCAGCCGGGGGCGTGGGCAGCCACTTCCATATCTTCGTGAAGTGCTTCTCCCGCCGGATACCTGCTTTGAAGAGTCTGCCGCTCCACCAGGGATTGAGGGCGGTGGGGAGGTCAAAGGCAAACGGTTTGTTGGAATATACTCCAGCATAAATGTCTGTTTTTGTTGGGTTAAGCCAGACGAAACGGGCGACCCTCGGGGCCCTCTCTCGAATGATCTGCCTCGACACCGTCACCGCGCCGGCCCCCAAACACCCTCACGCCGACAACCGGGCCTGGAGCCCCGGCACCAGTTCCCCCGATCCCGTGATCGCCCGGACAATCCCGGCGACGACCGCTCTCTCTTCCGGCTGCAGTTTCGTGTAATACAGCCGCGTGTCGTTCGCCTCGACGATCTCCACAGCATCCGCGACCGGTTTTAAGAACCGCTCGAACCCGGCGCCCCCGGACGCGACGACCCCGCGAACGGCGCTTTTGATCACGGAGACCCGCGCCTCCCCGACGATCCCTTTCAGGAAATCCGCCGTGATCCGCCGCATCGTGCCCGGGTCCAGGCCTTCCGCGTGCCCGTATGCCTCACCGATGAGGGAGAGGCCGTTCGCCTCGTTTCCGTTCAGGAGTTCTTCCCGTGCGAGATCAAGCGAGAGCCGCGCCATTTGCGCCCGCTTCCCGGCGGCATGCGAAGGCTCCCGGGGCTCGCGTTCCCGCTCGTGCCAGGCCTCCAGAAACTCGATAAGAGCACCCACGCGGTCCCGGCCGGCCGGTCTGCGCATCGCCCGCCAGAGCCAGAAGAGGCGATCCCGGACCTCATACGAAGTCCTCTTCCTCATCGGGCGGGAGACTACGTAGCCGTCCGCCTCCAGCCTCCGGAGCTGCGCGGTCACCGTCGCCGGGTTCAGCCGGGCACGCTCCGCGATATCCTTCGGCGTAAGGGGGGTATCTGCGCTGAGGATGGTGTCGAAGATGAGCCTCCGCTGCCCGGGAAGCCTCCCGAACACCTCCCGGTAGTAGGGCGTCTGCTCGTCCATCATCCTGAAGAAGACTGTCGCCATATCTCCGGTTCCGCATCGAGAGACGGTCTCGTACGTCTGGACGGCCAGCCGCGGGCTGCCGCCGGCGAGGCGAAGCAGCCCCTCGATGCCGGGCTCGTAATCGGGGAAGTTCTCGATGAAGGCGGTGTTGCCGTCAAGGCGTGCGACCCTCTTCATGAGTTCCTTTGCGTCGTCAATTTCGAGTTCTCGGAGGTGAAAGACCCGGAAGAAGTTGTAGAACGGCTCGTCGTGGTCCGCAATCCCGGGGAAGAGCGACGGTGCCGACGCGACCACCGAGATGAGATCCGTCCGCTGGAATATCGACCGCAGCGCCCGGACCTCGCTTTTGTCCATCTGGGTGAAGAGTTCGTGGACGTTGTCGGCGAATATCATGATCTGCTTTCCGGCGGCCGCTTCGGCGAGGGTATCGACCGCGGCGTCCCGAACCAGGGGGTCGTCGCCGAGCGCGGCGATCGTTGAAGTATCGATCCCCATCTCCGTGAGCACCCGGAGGAAGAAGTCGGACGCCCTGAATATCGAGTAATCCTCCTCCGCGAGCCTCACGGGGATAATCCGCCCACAGAGCTCGTCGCGAACCCGGTGATAGAGCAAGCTCAGCATGTGGGACTTCCCGGTGCCGTGGGAACCGGTCAGGAGGAAGAACCGCGGCGCTCCGCTTCCAGACGCCCGATCCAGGTCTTCCAGCATCTCCCAAAGGAGGTTCTCCCGGCCGACGAGGAGGTATTGGAGCGTCTCGTTATCCAGCGCCCCGGGGGAGTAGCGGTAGGCGGCCGCACTACCCGGTGCCGGCATGGTAGATCCTCCACCAGTCCCGGAGCATCTTCGAGTAGAACCGCAACTCGCCGGGAGTCTCCATGGTGACGTAAAAATCGTGGTTCAGCTGCGCGAGCAGCGCTCTAAATGCATCTTCGCTCTCCGAGCCGGTGCTCCGCCTGAAGATATCGTAGGCGATGGCTGCAGGCAGGGGTTCTGCGGCGCTCACCCGGCTTAAGATGGCGCGTGCGGCTTTCGCTTCCTCATCGGAGTAGGTGATCCGGAGACGGCGCGAATAATGCTCGAAGTAGTGGCGCCCCTCGCTGCCGAGGATTCGTTTGTTGTAGACTCTCTCGACCAGCGCCGAGGAGGGTGGCGCACCGGAGATCTCGACCTCCTCCTTCAGGCCGGAGAGGACGATCATGAGGAAGTAGGGGATGCAGGGGTCGCCCACGCAGTCGAGGACGGCCCGCCCGATCTCCGGGGAGTACTCCCACTCCTCTCCCCGGAAGACCCGTTCGATGACGGACTGCGCGACGCTCTCTTCGAACCCGCCGATGCCGACCCTCCGGAAGTCGTTGATAACCGGGGTTCCGCCGACGCCGTAGACGACGTGGTCGATGCTGACCGAGCCCCCGACGATGAACCTCACGTTGGGCGAAACCTGTCGCAGCCGCCGGAACCAGTGCAGGAACTTTCTCGCGTCGTCGGCCTCCATGTTCTGTATGGCAACCGGGAACTCGTCGAGGATGATGCAGACCGGGCAGTCGATCCCGGCAAAGATCGTATCCAGCCTCTTCGCCTTCCCGAGCCAGTCGTTCGAGAACTCCGCCCGGAGACGGCTCCGGAGTTTTGCCCTGAAGACCGGGGTCTCAATCTCGTCGATGTTCTCCTGCAGCCGGGTAAACGCCTTCTCGAGCGCCGAGAAAATCCGGGTCTTATGGCCTGCTCCCCCGCACTCGACGAGCGCCGTAACGAGATCGGTGACGAACTCACCGGGCGAATTGATGCTCTCGACCTCGAGGAAGACGCACGGCTTGTGTCTGCTCTCGAAGTCTCTCTCGATCTTACGCATGATCGAGGTCTTGCCGAACCGCCGGGGGGCGACGAGCATGACGTGGTCTTTCTCGATCGTGTCCAGGATGAACGCGGTCTCGCGCTCGCGGTCGATGAAGTCGTCTCCCGTTGCGGGACTTCCTACAGGCAACATGCTACACCCAATGAGAGTGTTGTATAACTGATTTGTTATATAACGATTTTGTTATGTTTCGAGCGGGCTGGTATTCCGGGAGGCTGGGCAGATATGGAGCAATCTTTCCGCACGATCTCATCGCCATAGGAACCCCGGGAGAGAAGGGGTTTGAAGACTCATTATACAGGCAGTTCTTCCATGGTGCATTTTCAGGTCACCTTTATCGTCCCGTGCGTTCAATACGTCGATTAGCCGGGGTGCTTCTCGAATGCTGGTTGAATTTGAAGTGGTATATGACGATGAAGTGTGGTGTGCCCATGCTCTCGGGGCCGGTATCGTCACGGACGGCAAAACGCTCGACGAACTCGTCGAGAACATCTGCGAGGCAGTGAGCCTGTACTATGAAGATGACGAGCGCGTCGTGGCCGGAGAGCAGATAACGGTTCGGTTCCCGGTCGAGTTCCAGGTCGATCCTGCGGCATGATGCCCGTTGCCGGCGATCGCGACAGGGACGAAGCACAGCGTTAGCGGAGCAGCATTGGGTGGCGGTAATAAACGTGGAGATCCGTCAGAACCACCCGTACCGCTTATGCGCCTGCCCGATTGACATCACGGCAAGGACATGGACTTCCTTTTCGGGTTCATGGATGCGATAGAATCCAAATACCTTATTTTTGCATTGTCTGAATCTGGATGAGATTGCCGCAGGTGTCGTCGAGGACCGCTATGGTCACCCGGTCAACAACTTCCGTCGGCTCCATCGTGAACGTCACGCCCTGTCCTTTCAGTCTTTCATATTCCGCATGGGTGTCTTCAACACCAAAGGACGCGGCAGGGATACCCTGTTCGAATATTCCTTTCTGGTATGCCTGTGCTACCGGATTGCTGTTCGGTTCAAGCAGAAGCTCGGTCCCATTTTGATCGTCGGGAGAAACGACGGTAAGCCACCTGTACTCTCCGGCGGAAACATCGCTCTTCTTCACAAAGCCCAACACATCGGTGTAGAATTTCAGAGCCCTGTCCTGATCATCTACAAATACACTGGTTAGTATGATCTTCATAGCCGTCCATATTCGGAGAACTATATGTCTGTTTCGGCGACTAATCGGTCCGAATTATCCCCGGAACGAGCCGCTATTCCAGCTTATCCTCCGCACATATCACCGGTTGCCTGGAGCGTATCCCTGCAGGTATGCGGCAGCCAGTTCGTATGCCGAATACACCTTCTCCCGCTCAACCCCCGGCACGCCGCATGCCACGATGTGGACCGTCGTTGTGGTGGGGGTGATCTTTGTTGCATCCGAGTCACGGTACGGGTAGACGGCGACGATCGCGTCCTCATCGGTCAGGATAACCTGGTTCTTCTGGAGAACGACGGGTGCCGCCATCCCGATGCCGAGGAACGCTTCACCCTCTTCTGCAAACCTCATGGAGAGACTCCCGCCCAGGGTATCGGCATCGAAAGCGGCGATGGGTATGCCTGTGCGAACTGAAGCCAGGTTATAGGCATCCACCGCGGTGTTGATCGCCGGGAGCATCTTGCCGGCCAGGATCCTCCTCACCAGCGCTTCCGAGGCGGGCCGCGTTTTGGTCGGATCGACGCCCACTCTCCAGAAGAAGTCCCTGTACGCCCTGAAAAGGGGTTCATCTTTGATCCTCTCCAGCGTATACCGTTCTCTTACCAGGCGGGCGGTCTCGTCTTTCAGGACCTCCAGGGCCGGGCTCTCCTCCTGAATCGACAGCGGCCCGACATCACCTTCTGCAACCGAGAGACCGGGGAAGGCGGCAAGAATCTCCTTATGAATCTCCATGGCTCGTACCGTTCCTGCGGGATCGAGAGAACACCTCCATGCTGCCTTGAGGGACGAACCATTCCGGCGATGGAGATGCTCACGTCAACCATTCTGTCCTCAATCGTATTGACCTTTTTGAATCAGAGAGAGATCGGACCTCCGATGCATGACAGAACAAGCCCCCGATCGTGTGAATCGGGGAAGAGGGGTTTGGCGACCGGCAGCGGTTATCCTCTACCGACCGCTACGTAAATTGCTGAAGACCGTGATGGCGGAATAGGGAGACCATCCTCCCGGAGCCCCTCGATGTGGAACTCAATCGCTTCGTGCATCTGCTCTTCTGCTTCCTCGCGGGTCGCTCCGGTCGCCACGCATCCCGGAAGATCCGGGGAGTATGCCGAGTAGTTGCCGTCGGTCTCGCTCACGATGACGAGAAATCGATACATTATTCAATCCTTTCAGCCCTGCCCGCTTAAGAACGCTGTTCAACGTTCTCGAAGCAAATTTGTCTGTCGGCTATTCCAGCAATAAGAGGTCCTTCAAAAGAACGCTGATCGCTTCCATATCCTCGACCGAGCATTGTCCGATCCTTCGGACGAAACGGTCCTGCGAGAGGGCAACAACCTGGAAGACCAGCGCCGCACTGTTGGAGGAGAGTCCGTTCTCAGAACTCCTCTCGATGCCGTGGGTGTGCGGAAATCCGAAGGCCGCCGAGGTCGTCGTGAGCGGGACTACAATGGTCATCCCCCCGTAGGCGACGGCGAGCACCACGGCGGGCCGGAGCCCGCTCTGCTCGTGCCCTCGTGCGTTGGTGAGGTCGACGAACCAGATCTCGCCCCTGCTCCGGCCCATCCTAATGCCTCATCGACCGGATACCGGCCCGCTGCCACTCCTGCAGCTCGGCGTCGAGCGCCGCCTTCTCTTCGTCGGTGGGGACGAAGAGGTACTGCTTCGCCCGGTTGATGCCCCTGACGATCTGCTCGCTCGAGTAGAAGGACTTCATTCTCTTCACCGTCCGGTACGCCTGCTCGGGCGGCTGGTGCATCTCGTAGGCCAGATATCCGTAGGTCGCCCCGATCTCAAGCAGGGACGGGCTTTTATCGAAGAGGCCGGTGAGCCCGGCAACGGCATCCGCCTCGGCGGGAGAGAGCGTGCTCTCCGTCTCGCACCGGGAAAACTCGTCGGCGTGCTGGTAGTACTCCCGTGCAAGGAGCGGCGAGTACGGCCCCCGGACGTAGAGGCGGAATGGATACACGAATTCGACGCTCTTCAACTTCAGCAGGTAGACGAGCTTCTGGGCGATGAGCCGGTGCTCGAACAGATCCGTATTCATCCGGAATCCCGCCTCCCGGAAGCAGGCAATGACTTTGCTTCTATCGTTCACAGGTATCACCTTCGCAGCCCAGGAGTTTGCAGAGCCAGCCCCGGACACGCCGCCACTCGGTGAGTCCTTCCGGGGTGATGGCGTAGAGTTCCAGTTCCTTCCCTTCGAGCGTCACCTTCTCGGAGCGGAGGTATCCCATCTCGACAAGTTTCTTGAGGTTTGCGTAGAGCACGCCGTCGCTCAGGTTCAGCCCGGCCTTGAGCTGCCGTGCGGTGGCCCCGTCCTCGCCGAGCTCGGAGAGCGCCCAGAGTATCTCCAGGCGCACCCGGGAGATGAGAGCGCTGTTCACGTCCTCGGATTCTTCCACGATTGTTATGAGATCGTCAGGCATAGGCGACTTTCAACTTTGAGTAGATGTTGGAGCGGGAGGTGATAAAGGATTCGAGCGGTGTTGCTTATGTGTCGTCGGGTACTGTACTATCATAAGGGACGCGATGCGATGAAACGCCTGCAGTACCGTATCCTCCTCCTCTGAAGAGAACCGGAAGGTGGGTATACCGTCACCGTGCCGACGCTTCCGGGGTGCATCACATTCGGGGAGACCGTCGACGAGACGATAGCGATGGCACGGGAGGCCGCCAGGGTCTACGTTGAGGGGGTCCTGGAGAAGGGCGAGGAGATTCCCACCGAGGAAGGGCTGCTTGAATACAGGCTCACCGTCGCAGTCCGGAGATGAACGAATGACACGAAAGACTCTCCGCTGCCCGGTATGCCGGAGCACCGATATCTATTGGGACGCCCGCGGCCTGTATGCGACGCTGTACCACTGCAAGCAGTGCGGGTATCAGGGAGCGTTCATCCTGGAATGTGAGGAGGAAGGTGATACTCCTCCGGCGTGAAGATGATACCGCGGGAAAGTCTCTGGAAACCTCCCGAAATGACTATCTGGCGGGTAACTCCAGTAGGGCCTTGCGTGCGGCATCCATCTCGGCTCGCTTTTTGGTGCAACCGATACCCTGCGCAAGTTCTTTCCCGTTAAGACAGACAGCCGCTTTCGACACCTTCTTGTGGTCGGGGCCCTCGGAGAAAGGCTGGTATTTTAATTTGTCTACTGGGTGCCGCACAATATACTTGAAGTCTGCTTTTATAGTTGCCTTCAGGATCGAAGGTCTTGAGTTCTTCGACAAATATGCCATGGATAACCTCACGCGAATTTCCGTTCTATTTTCTACTATCATTCGTCTCCAATAGATACTTCGAATCATATGTCTATTTATATGCCAACTTAAAATTATCACAATAAGGCGTGTTATAGTGTATTGTTGGAATTGTGGTGCCAAAATATCCGATGAAGTCAATTTCTGCCCGGAATGCGGAGTAGATATTACAGAACTGAATAGAAAGACAGGAACTACCGATCATTCCGTTAAATCCGAGCGGACGGGGACAGAAAACAAAATTCTAAAAATCTTCGGACTCTTTTTTGGCACAATAATCGCAATAGTCTTTATCGGCGTGGCCATATCTACCCCTTTTTGCGGTCTTGGTGACTATATATCAATATTCACCACAGGAGAATCACAGACAGATGACTACCATGCTTTCTCCAGGCCTACTCTTGTCCCCGATAAACCAACACCTGTGCCAACGACACAATCGCCTAAGCCAACATCTACGCCGTATCGTACACCTACGCCGCGACCAACGCAGACACCATTACCGAAACCGACAGATTCGGCAGATCGCTATTTCCGGTCATATCAATGGAGTTATCTGGATAATGATTGGACTCACACGATAGGAATTTCCAAGGATGCATATCAATATTACCGCAACAAGCCGCATAATCGAGAAAATAACTATGCACAATATGCACTCTCTGACCATGATCGGCAATCTCTGAAGAGCATTGTTGATGGTTTCCAAGAGGCAGGTAAAAAAGAGAGTTACTCTGAGTATGATAACATCAAGAATGTCGTTTCATTTGTCCAGTCACTTCCGTATACCTCAGACAGTGTAACGACTGGTTACGATGAGTACCCCCGCTACCCGCTCGAGACCCTCGTTGATAACGGGGGAGACTGTGAGGACACTGCAATTTTAACTGCCGCCTTAATTCGAGAGATGGGCTATGGCACCGTTCTTATTGAATTTCCGGAGCATATGGCGGTCGGCGTTAAATGCGCCAATACATTCCCTGGTACATACTACGAGTACCAGGACTCTCGTTACTATTATCTTGAAACAACAGGGGAGGGTTGGGACATTGGGGAGTTGCCGCCGGAATATGAGCGATATTCCCGCGCCACTATCCACCCTATGATTCAAGTCCCACGAATGGATATGTCTTTCACCTGTCAACTGGAGGACTACGATATCTCTTACGCATACTACCGAGTACACTGTGACATCGAGAATATCGGCTCAGGTACAGCGTTAAATCCTGTAGTTTACATTTCAGCACTAGCCACTACAGAGGGTGATGGGCTGATCTGGGATCAGGAAACTGTTACGTTGGACAACTATCAAGAGGGAGCGACAGGTTGGGCAGAAGCAACGATGTCCGTGCCACGAGATAAAGTCTCACAAATAAGATGTTATCTTTACGGGAGTAATTTCCAACCTGTAGAAAGAAGTTCAAGTACCTTTTCGACCTAACAATAAACCTTTCTTTTAAACTAGACGTTTTATCATTTACTTTCGTTTATGTTATTGATTTGCCCAAGTTCAATAAAGTCCTGGATTATACCGCGCTCTGCTAACGCCTTGATTGGTGGGAATGTTTGCGGATTAGTGCAACGCAGGCTTAAACATCCAGCGGCATGGCCGAGCGGGGCTGGGCACGCTCGCCTGTAGTGTGCGATGGGCCGAAGGGCTGGAGCAGGAGCACCGCCAGGTGCGAACGGAGTTTGAGCACCGGAGGTGCGAGGTGCGATCCGCGGGCGGGCTCATCGTCGACGTGGAGGGGGAGCGCTACCGGATCGAGGCCGGGGATGTAAAGGCACTCATCTTCTCCGGCCGGCCGGAGTCGAAAACCTTTGGTTTTCTCCCGCTCCGGTCCTTGAAACCCTTTGAGTTTCTCGAACTCCGTCCCTTCGGGACATCGTTCCTCGCACCTTGCGGTGCTCATGCTCGCTTTCGCTCGCACCTACCGGACCATCGCGCCGGTCAGGCGGGAGCGGTGCGAGGGTGTGGCCGGGTTGACGATCGAGGGGCATGCGGCGGTGCATCCCGCCGGAGAGCGGTGGTGATCCGGACCCGGGCGGGGACCTGGATCGTCCCGCTCGTCTCGTTCCGGCGGGTCGCCCGCGGGGAGGCCGTCTCCGCCCCGCTTTTCCCCCTCATGCGGGGCTGTCTAATGCGCGATGAAGTTCGCCGGGCGATCGGGGCCCTCACCGGCGGTGGATACATGATGTGATATGGTAGCGCGACGATACCCCTCTCGCGAGAGGATGCCGCGATAGACCGGCATTAGATTCTTCTTCACTCCCGAGAGAATACTCAGAAAGAAATCAGAGGCATATAGAGGGGAGGCATGGCAGTCGGAAAGATCGGCGCTCGGGCTCGTCTGGGAGCATCTATAAGAGCAGCAGCATGACCGCCGTCCGCATCTTCGTCAGCAGCGTGCAGAAGGAGTTCGCCGACGAGCGGGCGGCTCTCCGCGACTACCTGCGGGGCGACGCACTGATGCGGCGGTTCTTCGAGGTCTTCCTCTTTGAGGAGGTCCCCGCCGCCGACCGCCGCACCGACGTTGCATACCTCGACGAGGTCCGGCGCTGCGACATCTATGTCGGGCTGTTCGGGAACGACTACGGTTCCGAGAACACCGCAGGGCTCTCCCCGACCGAGCGGGAGTTCGACCTCGCCACCGTCGAGGGGAAGTACCGGCTCATCTATGTCAGGGGGACGGATGACGCCGCCCGCCACCCGAAGATGCGTGCGCTTGTTCGCAAGGCAGAGGGCGGGCTGATCCGGAAGCGGTTCAACACCCCCTCGGAACTAGTCGCCGGGCTGTATGCGGCGCTCGTTGAGTACCTGGAGGAGAAGCAGCTCATCCGTTCAGGCCCCTTCGACGCGGCCCCGTGCACGAAGGCGACGCTCGATGGCCTGGATCCCGAACGGATGGCGTGGTTCATCCGCACGGCCAGAGCGACCCGCCGGTTCCCCCTCGCCCCCGATGCCTCTCCCGCTGAACTGCTGGAGCACCTGAATCTGCTTGACGACGGCCGGGTGACGAACGCCGCGGCTCTCCTCTTCGGGAAACAGCCGCAACGGTTCCTGATCTCCTCCGAGATCAAGTGTGCCCACTTCCACGGCACCGAGGTAGCCAAACCGATCCCCTCCTACCAGGTCTACAAGGGCACCGTCTTCGATCTCGTGGACGCGGCGGTGGATTTCGTCTTGAGCAAGATCGCCCTCTCGGTAGGCACCCGCGAGGCCGGCCCGCAGGCCCCGGTGCGCTACGAGATCCCCAAAGAGGTGGTGGCGGAGGCGATCGTGAACGCCGTCGCCCACCGTGACTACACGAGCAACGGCAGCGTCCAGGTGATGCTCTTCTCCGACCGCCTGGAGGTCTGGAACCCGGGCACGCTCCCGCCGTCCCTGACGCTCGAAAAACTCCGGCAGGCCCACGGCTCGGTGCCGGCGAACCCCCTCCTCGCCGAGCCGATGTATCTCGCCGGCTACATCGAGCGGATGGGCACGGGAACGCGGGACATGATCCGGCACTGCTCCGAAGCAGGTCTGCCGGAGCCGGAGTTTGCCATCAGCGACGGGTTCCGGACGATCGTTCGCCGGGTCCAGGGAGGGGAAGAACCTTCGGGGAAAACTTCGGGGAAAACTTCGGGGAAAACTTCGGGGAAAACTTCGGGGAAAACTTCGGGGTTAATCCTGGACATGATCCGGCGACAGCCAGAGATCACCATACCGGAGATGGCCGAAGCACTGGGCAAGAGCACCCGGGCCATAGAGATGCAACTTGCAAAACTCAAACAGTCCGGAAAGGTGCAACGCGTCGGCCCGGCAAAAGGTGGCCGCTGGGAGATTACTGAAGGCGGAGATGAGTAGCGCCGGTGAGCGTGGGATTATCACAGCCGAATTGACGATCGAGGGGCATGCGGTGGTGAATCCGGCGGGTAGAGCGGTGGTGATCCGGACCCGGGCGGGGGCCTGGATCGTCCCGCTTGTCTCGTCCCGGCGGGTGGCGTGCGGGGAGGAGGTGCGCGAAACGATCTTTGCTCTTGTTCCGGAGGTAGACGTTTGAACGGGTGGAGGTCGAACTCGGCCGGTGCGACGTCTGCGGGGCGGGGAAGGCGGTCTACTGCTCGGGGGAGGCGCAGGCGAAGGTGTGCGAGGAACGATGCTCCGGAGGAGCGGAGCATGAGCACCGCTAGGTGCGAGGTGCGAGCAAGAGCGAGCATGAGAAGCCATCAGGCTTCGAAGGTGTTACGCCCGGCTGGTGCGGGAGGGGAATAGTCGGGAGAGGGTGAGGTGATATGCTCTTCCCAAAAAGAGGTTGTTTTTATAGATACTCTTTATAGATCATCGGGTAATGTATTATCATTGTCATGCATAGGCCATACGCGGGCCATACATATGCATGATCAGCGGGGTGCGATGCAATGAGAAACCTGAACTACCGTATCCTCCTCCGGAAGGAGCCGGAAGGCGGGTACACCGTCACCGTGCCGAGCCTTCCCGGCTGCATCACCTATGGGGAGACTGTCGACGAGGCGATAACGATGGCACGGGAAGCTATCGAGCTCTACATTGAACATCTCCAGGAGAAGGGCGAGGAGATTCCCACCGAGGAAGGGCTCCTGGAATACACCCTCACCGTCGAGGCACATGCCTAAACTTCCGGCGCTCACGGCGCAGAAAGTTATCAAGATCCTGGAGAAGAAGGGGTTCGTGCTGGACCGTGTGAAGGGAAGGACGACTTCCTGAAGGGAAGGAGTTCGAGCACCGCAAGGTGCGAGTTCATCACATCTTCTATCAACCGGAGACGAAGCGGCGGGTCGTCGTCCCGGTTCACGGGCGGGACCTCCCGACCGGCACGCTCCTGGAGATCCTCAAGCAGGCCGGGATTGAGCGGGAGGAGATTGAGGATCTGTTGTAAAACGTCAACCAATTGTATGAGATAGGTTCAGTGCGGCCAGCCGCGAAGGCCCTCTCGAAGATACCGGGCAAAATCCTCAGGATCGATCTTCGCCAGCTTCAGGACGCTGCGAAGTGTACCGATCTTCAGTTCGTTGTGCAGCGGGACGACCGTCCCTACCTCGCACCTTGCGGTGCTCAAACTCCTGTCCTTTTAGACGGTCGCACTTACCGTTGGGTGTCTCCTTTCAAAGCCGAACATGACTTCCGGACTGCCCGCTTACGACGAATCCATACTGTTTCGAGAGTATCTTGATCACTGCCTCGCCTGAGGTGGGTTTAAGCCCGGGCACCCTCGGCCACCTCGAACGTCGTGATGATAGGCCGCCTCCCGTCTTCCAGCGGGAATTCTTCTAAGTACAGCTCCGTAGCCTCTTTGAGGTTGGCCACCGCCCTCGCACCCTCGGTGCTCAAGCTCCGGACGTCCCGTCCGTCGCTTCCTCCACCGTCCTGCCCTGGCTGACGGTGCCGACCTCCGGGCACTCCGCGACGTACATATCCTCTTCCCTGTAAAGCACGGCCGTGAACGTCCTCATGATCTCACCGATAGAATAGCATCTCTCTTTGTCGTGATAATACTTGACCAACATATCCTGGCCGGTCGTCTCGTCTATTATGAGTGTGAACACGATGCCGCGGGGAGATTTCTGGAATCCTCTTGAAATGACTATCTGGCGGGTAACTCCAGTAGGGCCTTGCGTGCGGCATTCATCTCGGCTCGCTTTTTGGTGAACCCGACACCTTGCGCGATCTCTTCCCCGTTAAGACGGACAACCGCTCTCCACACCTTCTTGTGGTCGGGACCCTCCGCGAAAGACTGGCATTGTAATTTGTCTACTGGGTGCCGTTCAACATACTCTTTAAGTCTGCCTGTATAGTTGCCCTCAGGATCGAAGGTCTTGAGCTCTTCGACAAATATGCCAAGGATAACCTCCCGCGCCTTTTCTATCCCTTCAGCATAATAAATTGCTCCAATAAACGCTTCAAATGCATTGGCAGTCATCTTCATCGTCGGCTTTCGACATCCCTGGAAGCGTATCGCCTCGTCTATCTTGAGATTATTTCTCACGACAATATCTGCCAGATTTGCGTTCGCGGTTACCTTCACCCGTTTGTTCATCTCTTTGGGATCATACACGCTACAGTCATGCAGATATCCGGCAACCACAAAATCGAGGAGATAATTGCCGAAGAATTCTAATTTCTCATTATCCTCGCAGGGGATGTTCTCCTGCTTCCTCTCGTTGGAGAACGAGCTGTGTGTGAGGGCTGTATCGTAAAGAGCAAGGGAATCTTCGTGAGGCTCTATCCTGAAATATGGGCCACGGAGAATATCGAGTATCTTCTCCTTCTGGGACTCTTCCATAGATGACGATGCACCTATAGTGATTTAACCATTGGCTTTCTGTTCTTTTTGATTCACCCTTGAGAACAACGCTACACCGAATTTCGCAGATGAGCACCTCCCGGTGGCAACAAAGGACGAGCCCTGCCACATTGTAGCGGACGGCGGGGAGTACCTCTGCTACGACTGCCTTACAAAGGCGAAGCGGCCGGCAAGGGCGCAGCCCCTCGGGGGTGCTGGAACGCAGTGAGGAAAATCTCTGATTTTCCGGTCCGCCGGACGTTTGGGCGGGTGAAGGTCAAACTCGGCCGGTGCGACGTCTGCGGGGCGGGGAAGGCGGTCTACCGCTCGCGGGAGGCGCAGGCGAAGGTCTGCGAGGAACGACTTCCCCGGAGGGGAAGGAGTTCGAGCACTGAAGGTGCGAGGTGCGACGGTTCGCAGTGCGACTGGCCGAAGGGCAGGAGCGTGAGCACCGAAGGTGCGAGGGGTGTTATGCGAGGCTGGTGCGGGAGTGGAATAAGGGGGAGGGGGTGCGGTGAAGAAAACTAAGTATATCGAGGAAGAACGTATCGAATGAAATATAGAACTAAAAATTAAGTTGTAAGGAGAGGAAACCAATTGAGAAATTATAGAAAAGAAGGATTGACACTGGCAAGGCTACTTATGGTACTTGCGAGTTTCTCTCCACTTTTCCTGCTATGGGCAATTCGAGGGACAACACTTTTCAATAAGTATGTTTTTGTCGCAATCTGTGGACTTCTAATTGTAGTTCCGAACGCATTTCTCCTATGGCGTATTGGAAAAGCCCAATCAAACAGCGATGTTAAAACAATTTCTGTCGCGTTTGCCGAGGATCACCGCGAGCACGTCATAGTGTATCTATTTGCAATCCTGTTCCCGGTCTATTCATTAAGTTTAGATACCTTCAGTAACTTCCTTTCAGCAGTTGTCGCTCTAACGATCATATTAGCGTTATTCTGGTGCCTTAATCTCCACTATATCAACATATTTTTCTCATTTTTTGGTTATAACCTGTTTACTCTTGTTCCACCTCAAAGGAATGACGGCATCAGTGGGGAGGAAAGGCTGGTTCTAATAACTCCCAGGGCCTTTATACGTAAGGATGAGCAGATTGATGCTGTAAGAATAAGCGATACTGTTTTCTTTGAGAGCAAGAAAGAGTGATCTGAATGACCAATACGGACCCACGCTCTGCCATTCGTTCGATTGAGTTTGGAATCATTTTAAAAGAGGGTGAAGAGCTCTCTTATTACTTAGTTCCAACGGATATAACTTTAAAAGCCGAATTTCTTAGAATGCTAGAGCAAACGCTGTCGAACTGGCAGAAGGGCGTGGAAGTAGCAAGGGAATATGATCCTGCGGAAATTTATCCATCAAGAGTTCAATTAGAGTTACCATCTGACAGTCTCTTACTTGGAAACCTGTCTGAACTATATAATGCGGAAAATATTCCCATTGAAGCCAGCAGAATTCGAGAGCTTCCAAAACTATTTGCTTACTTCTGTATATTTAGAACCGGAAATACACAAAATGGGGAGAAGGTTCTCGCAATTCGGAAAGCCGTCCAATTCAAAGGACTAGCAAAACAACGTTTGGTTCGCTGGGTCGACGACTCATTACACTATGTTGAGGACAAATTCTTCAAACTGGATAAGGAATTCGATATCGTAATCACACCTACACGGGTAATGATACTTAATCCAAAGAGTTTCGAGAGCATTGCGAGACTAGATGACATAATCTTGGAAACAGCAGGTGAAAATTTAGTCCGCATGGGTACGCATGTACCTTTCATAGAACTATCCAGTCTTACCGAGTATGCTAAAACGCATAAACGTGCAGCTCGTTTGATAGCATCGATTGCTGCTCGGGGCGATCTTGCGGCCACCTCTGAAAGGTTATTTGAAGAGCAATGTACTAGATGTGGTGTAACGCTTGTGTGCAATGATGGGAGGTTTTGCCCGGCAGAAAAACACGAATTGGCTTTTTTAAATGTTCTCGACAGACGCAGATACGTAGTATCACTCATAGAAGACGTTCATGAGAAATACGAAGCCGCCTCTCGTCATGGGGTGGAATAGCCGCTTCACTCTTTGATCAGGGCATAAAGAATTTTCAACAACGATCTCACAAAATGCTCCTGATCTCTTACCATACTCTTCTCGACACGGAGCAAAATGAAGATCGAGATCTCTGAATCACATTTTTCCACAAAGAAACTATTACAAGCGCATGAACACTTCACAACATTTAACTTTTGCAAGAAGAGAATCACGCATGCGATTCTATGGCCCGGCGAAAGGAGAAACCCAACCAGAAGAATATCGAGCAATACGACCATAAGGGGACCTGCCGGCTGAATAACCCGCCGGCGGGACTGGTCAGCGCGGCGACCGAACCCAATTACGGCACAAAGACCTACTCTTACGACCCTCACCTCGACCCGCAGCTCCAGTGGGCGGGGAAGGCCGAGCGCACCTCCTTTGATGTCCCAACGGTCTCCCTCCACGTCCACGAACGGATCGACCCGAGGACAATCATCCGGGCGGCAAAGAGCAGCAACGGCGATCACCGGCAGGCCTCGCTCTTTGAGTTCTCGATCGAGAACCCCCCGCTCCGGGAGGCGGTGGAGTTCTACCGCCACAAGCACAACTGGAGCAACCGCCTCGTCGCCGGCGACTCCCTGCTCGTCATGAACTCCCTGCTGGAGAAGGAGGGGATGGCCGGGAAGGTGCAGATGATCTATATCGACCCGCCGTATGGGATCAAGTACGGCTCGAACTTCCAGCCCTTCGTGAACAGGCGGGATGTGAAGGACAGGAAGGACGAAGACCTCACGAGCGAGCCCGAGATGCTCAGGGCCTTCCGGGACACCTGGGAACTGGGGATACACTCGTATCTCGCGTATCTCCGGGACCGGTTGTTATTGGCGCGGGAACTGCTTACCGAGAGTGGGAGCGTGTTCGTGCAGATCTCGGACGAGAACGTGCACCATGTGCGGGAGATCATGGACGAGGTGTTTGGGAAGGGGAATTTTGTTTCACTGATCTCATATGTGACCACAAGTGGCTTTGCATCGAGTAAAACGTTGGCGCGGGCAGGGGATTACATCATCTGGTATGCAAAAGATATCAAGAAGATAAAATATCACCAACTATTCGTCGAAAAAGAGATTGTTCCAGGCGAGAGTGGATATAATTGGATAAAACTGCCTTCGGGAGCTTGTAGAGGGTTGAAAAAGCAGGAAATAGATGGGACTGTGCCCCTCCCCCCCGGATCAAAGATTTACAAGCCAAGTGATCTCAAATCACAAGGTGCAGCGTCAGACAGTCAACCGTTTGAATATCAGGGGAAGGTATATGAAACTGGACCCAATTCGCACTGGAAAGTAAAATACCCAGAAGGATTGTCCCGGTTAGCAAAGGCCGGTAGAATACACGTTGCTGCTAACAGCATCCAGTACATAAGATATAAAGAAGATTTCCCCTACATCGCCTACAACAATATTTGGACAGACACTGGAATCGGAAGTTTCACCGAAAACAAAATTTTCATCGTGCAGACTGCTGCAAAAGTCATCGAACGTTGCCTCCTCATGACCACCGACCCCGGCGACCTCGTCCTCGACCCCACCTGCGGCTCCGGGACCACTGCCTACGTCGCTGAGAGGTGGGGCCGGCGCTGGATCACCTGCGACACCTCCCGCGTCGCGATAACCCTCGCAAAGCAGCGTCTCATGACCGCCGTCTTCAACTACTTCAACCTCGCCCACCCCGAAGAAGGTGTCGCAAGCGGTTTCATGTATAATTCCTCGCCACACATCAATCCCGGGTCGATCTCTAAAATTCTCAATATTGATGCTATTTATGAAAAATACCTGCCGGATATCGAAGGCCCCCTCGCTGACCTCAACGCCGCCGCGAAGACCTCCTACGAGGAGTGGGAGGTCCCCTCCGACCCCGACCCCGCCTGGCCGGAAGCGGCAGGAAAAGCCCACACAAAGTTCCTCGCCGCCCGGCAGAAGTGGCAGGCCGAGCTCGACGAGAGCATCCGGCGAAACGCTCCGCAGGAGCCCCTCTACAACGACCCCGTGCCCGACAATACGAAAGTCCGCGTCACCGGCCCCTTCACCGTCGAGGCCGTTCCCGCCCCCACCGTCGAACCGCTCACCGGCGACACCCCCGCACCCCTCCCGGCCGACGACTCCGCCGCCCGCACCGGCGAGTCCCTCCGGCAGGACGAATGGCGGACCCAGCTCCTCGCCACCGGCATCCGCGGCAGGAGCGGCCAGCGGATCGCCTTCGCCCGACTCGAACCCCTCGGCGGCACCCGGTGGCTCCACGCCCACGGCGAGACCGCGGACGACACCCAAAAGCAGGTCGCCGTCTCCTTCGGCCCTGAGCACGCCGCTCTCGACGCCCGACAGGTCGAGATGGCACTCAAAGAGGCGCAGCGCCTCGTCCCCCGCCCCGAGATCCTCGTCTTCGCCGCCTTCCAGTTCGATCCCGAAGCCGCAAAGGACATCGACGAGACCAACTGGCCCGGTGTCACCCTCCTTAAAGTCCAGATGAACACCGACCTCCAGACCAACGACCTCAAGAAGAAACGCTCCAGCGACGAGAGTTTCTGGCTCATCGGCCAGCCCGACGTCACTCTGAACCTGATCACCGAGGGGCCTGAAGCCGGCACGATCCTCCTCTCCGTCAACGGTTTCGATTACTACGACACCCGCAACGGCACCGTCGACGGCGGCGGCCCTGAGAAGATTGCCATGTGGATGCTCGACACCGATTACGACGGCCGCAGCCTCTTCCCCCGGCAGGTCTTCTTCCCCATGGCCGGGAAAGACGACGGTTGGGCAAAACTCAAGAAGAGCCTCAAGGCCGAGATCGACGAAGAGAAGATCGAGGCCTACCGCGGCACCGTCTCCCTCCCCTTCAAACCCGGCAAAAAGCGGCGCATCGCCGTCAAGATCATCGATGACCGGGGCATCGAGTCCATCGTCGAGCGGGAGCTGGACGTCCCGGGGGCATAACCCATGCCGCAGAAGACCATCGACCGCCTCATCGTCACCTCGCCCTACGCCGAACCCGCCTGCCACTGGCACTACGACCGGACCACCCGCGCCTTCGACCTCGCGGGAGGCCGGCGGAAAGCGGGCTACATCGTCGCCACGCAGGGTTCCAGCGCCTTCGATGATCCCGGCGTCTTCTACGAGATCCTCCTCGTCAACCGGATCCGGCCCCGCGTCAGGGCTTGGCGGGAGGCCGGTTACCCCGGCGTCACCGGCATCACCCGCCGCCTCCTCGAGTACTGGCGGGACCAGGAACGGGGAGGCATGCCCTTCTTCTTCTGCCAGCTCGAGGCCATCGAGACGCTCATCTGGCTCATCGAGGCGCCAGCCGCGGAAAAGACCGGGATCGATATCGAGGGCGACGGCGGCGGCTTCTCCAGATACTGCTGCAAGATGGCGACCGGCACCGGCAAGACCGTCGTCATGGCCATGCTCATCGCCTGGCAGGTCCTCAACAAGACCGCCTACCCCGCCGACCCCCGATTTTCCAAAAACGTCCTTGTCGTCGCCCCTGGCCTCACCGTCAAAAGCCGTCTCTCCGTTCTCGTCCCCTCCTCCGAGGGCAACTACTACGACGCTTTCGCCATCGTCCCGCCTGGCCTTGCAGAAAAACTCCGGCAGGGGAAAGTCCTCGTCCAGAACTGGCACGCGCTCGCTTGGGAGAGCGCAGAGCAGATCCAGAAAAGGAAGAGCGTCGACAAACGCGGTTCAAAGAGCGACGAGGCCTACGTTCGCGAAGTCCTCGGCGACATGGCCCGGCACAACAACCTCATCGTCATCAACGACGAGGCCCACCATGCCTGGCGGGTCCCGGCCGAGTCGAAGGTCAAAGGGGTCGCAAAAGACGAGATCGATCAGGCCACCGTCTGGGTTCAGGGCCTCGACCGCATCCACCAGGCAAGGAACATCCTCTCCTGCTTCGATTTCACCGCCACGCCCTTTGCCCCGAGCGGGAAGAGGAGTGACGAAGAAGCCCTTTTCACCTGGATCGTTAGCGACTTCTCCTTAAACGACGCCATCGAGTCGGGCCTCGTCAAGACTCCCCGCGTCGTCATCCGCGACGACACGAACCCGAGGTCAGATAATTACAGGTCCCGGTTCTACCATATCTACACCGATCCCGATGTCTATGATAACCTCAACCACAAGGGCGCCGAAGAGTCCGAACCACTCCCAGCTCTCCTCGACACCGCTTACTACTTCCTCGGCCTCGATTGGCAGGAGAAGAAGAAAGAGTGGGAGGCGGCCGGTTACCGGACCCCGCCGGTCATGATCACCGTCGCGAACACCACCGAGACCGCCGCGAGAGTCGCTTACGCCTTCACCCACAAAAAGATCCGCATCGACGACCTCCGCGATAGCAGCAGGATCCTCCACATTGACTCAAAAGTCCTCAAAGAGGCCGAGGCCCTCGACGAACCACTGACCGTCTCCGGGAGTGACGACGAAGAGGAGAACCGACCGCGCACCAAAAAAGAGATAGCCCTCTATCTCCGGCAGCAGGTCGATACCGTCGGGAAACCCGGTGAAGCGGGCGAGAAGATCCAGAACGTCATCTCTGTCGGCATGCTCTCCGAGGGTTGGGACGCCAGGACGGTCACGCACATCATGGGTCTCCGGGCCTTCTCCAGTCAGCTCCTCTGCGAGCAGGTCATCGGCCGGGGGCTCCGGCGCACCAGTTACGATGTCGACGAGGAGACCGGCCTCTTCTCGCCTGAGTATGTCAACATCTTCGGCATCCCCTTCACCTTCCTCCCCCACGAAGGGGGAGACGACGCCCCGCCGAGGCCGGAGAAACCCAGGACCCGGATCGAGTCGCTCCCCACCCGCCGGAAGCACGAGATCACCTGGCCGAACGTGCTCCGGGTCGAGCACACCTACCGGCCACGGCTCATCCTCGATATCGAGACCGCAAAACCCCTCGTCCTCGACGCCGCCCAGACGCCGCGGATCGCCGAACTCGCTCCGGTCATCGACGGCAAACCCGCTGTCGACCAGATCACCACCATCGACCTTGAGGAACTCGGCCGGATCAGGCTCCAGCGGATCATCTTCGAGACAACCCGGGACCTCCTCGACCAGATGCGCCCGGAATGGCGGGGTACCGCCGCCGACCTTGTCGGGCAGCTGGTCGGCATCATCGATCGGTTCCTCCGCTCCGACAAGGTCAAATTCGCCCCCCTCATCTTCAGCACCGACGACACGCGCCGGCGGGTCCTGCTCATCCTCAACATGAACAAGGTCGTCCAGCACATCTACGAGCAGATCCGCGAGATGAACACCGAAGCCATCGTGCCGGTCCTCGACCCGGCACGCCCCATCCGTTCGACCGCCGACATGCCGGTCTGGTACACCACCAAACCCTGTGGCGAGACCGCAAAATCGCAGATCAACTTCTGCGTTTACGACAGCACCTGGGAGGCCACCGAGGCCTTCGCCCTTGACCGGAACCCTGCGGTGCAGGCATGGGCCAAGAACGACCATCTCGGATTTGAAGTATTCTATCTTTACCAGGGCGTTGTGCGAAGGTATCGCCCGGACTATCTGATCCGGCTTGGAAACGGTGAGTACCTGGTACTAGAGACGAAGGGCCAGGATAGCCAGCAGAACAAGGCAAAACGGGCCGCCCTTGCTGAGTGGGTTCGAGCCGTCAACGGGCACGGTGGGTTCGGCACCTGGCATTGTGATGTTTCGTTCAACACGGCAGATGTCGCGGGAATCATTGCGAAATACACCCCCGAGAAGCAGCCTACTGGGCATGTGGAGAGTTTGACCATATGACAGGGTGTTACAATCAGAGTAGGAGGACTGGAATGGGTCTTGCGTTTCCAGTATATTCCGGATTCATCCCCATCCTACAGGCTCACGGAGGAGGAGATCGCGGTTGTGGAGAGAGCGGCTCGATGCAGAAGCCGGTACCCAGGAGATCCAGCGCAGGACTATCGTAAAATATCATCAGGAACAAGGACGTGGTCAACATTCCGCTTTCAGCGATCATCAACGGTGAAAGGGTTATCGCCCCTGATCTGTCTGATAGCGAATGGAGCGAACTCAGGATTCAGCATAAAAAAGGCCTCACTATAACAATGCCCTGCTGCGGGATGAGCGGGCATGCCAGAATGTCAAAGTGCGGCCTCAAGCACTTCTATCATGCTCACAGATCTGACGAGTGTGGCGGAGAGCCGGAATCGCTTGACCACTTAAGACTCAAGAGCCAGATTTACCAGATCTGCAGAGCAGAAGGGTGGGATGCTCAACCTGAATATCAGTCGCCGGCAGGCGACTGGCGGGCAGATGTCTACGCAACGAGGGGAGAACGGAGCGTGGTGTTTGAGATCCAGCTCAGTAAGATCAGCCAGGAGGAACTTCAGGAACGGGAGGAGAAGTACGCCCGGGATGGAATCGAGTCCTACTGGCTCTTGAGAAACTACCTGGATCTTCAGCCCTATTATGAAGCGTGGGGGGACTATGAGATCCCTTTGAACTTTCAGAACATCGATAGAAGCGACCTTCGTTTATCCCACGAAAGACTTTACTATGTTCGAAAAGGTATCCGTACTATCGGCATCAACTCCGACAACAAGACGCTATGTACAACAAAAAACCCGTCGACAGGATTGAGGGAATGGATCAAGTATGTGCTGAACGGGGAGTACTCTCATTATCTCGCTGATGTTAAGGCGCAACACCAGAGATGTGCCAGATTAAGAGACTCTGTGTTACCCGTCCTAGTCGAGCTCACCGAGTTGAAGGACAAATACTACTATTATCGACGCGACCTGAAGAGACTCTATGCAGTGTTTAAAAACAATACCTGGGACGATCCCACGACCCTGAGAGAAGAGATCAACTTAATGTACGCATCATTCAAAAGATTCAAGGATGCTCTCTGGAAGACCTACTCCCCAAAAAACGGGTTCGTATGGAAGACCGATCCCTATTCTGAAGATAAATATAGGGAACTCAACCTCGCCTCAGAAAATCAGATATCCTCAATCCGTGAGCAGGTGAGAGACCTTAAAGAGCTCGAAGCAAGGTTTTCGTCGATATTCAACGCTCTGGATCACTATTTCGAACATAATGGCAGAAAGAACCAGATTGTGGTGCGCACAATCGAGAGAGGAACGTTCCATAAACCGAATAAGAGAGAGCAAGAGCAAGCGATTCGTAAACCGAACAATAAAAAGCAAGAACAGGAGGATAAAGTCGACTTCGAGTTCTTGAAAGTGCTGCCCGCGCTCACCCTCGTATCCCAAAGCGGGATGAAGTACCAGAACCCATACGGATGTACGTGGCCTATCAATAAGGACGATGCAATAGAGTTTGAGCAAAAAGGTTACGGAAAAATTGTAAAACGAGACTAACCTTAAGACCTTTTCAACGTGTCATCTGCCACCGCGAGTAAGTAGCGCGTGATTCTAGTTAGTCATTTTCGGATACATCGGATATTTCCTCAGATATCCTGACACAAAAGCATTTTAAGTGCCCAATACAATTGACTGGTTAGGCATTGCTCTGATAAGGAGATAAGGGCGTACCAAAGATGCGATAAAGAGCAAGAACAATAGGCTTGATTGACAAAGCGGAAGAAAGAAGCTCGAACCCCACCGTACTTTTGCCCACCACGCGACATTTTTGCAATGCCTTACTGAGGTGACCTTATGATCGATGAACAGGATTACCTAGAGGCGAAAAGGCGTATTGCGGCAAGAGAAGCATATTACGCCCGTGAAGCGATGAAGACAAATACCACCACAAAGTCTCGTAACTTCTGGGGCTATTGTGACGGGATGAAAGAGTGCTTGAAAATTCTCGAAGAATGTATTGAGAAAAAGGGTGACCTGCATGATTCCGAGAGATAAATCCGGAAGAGAGATAGTGGAATTAAACCAAAAGGACGTATATATTGATATGTGCAGAATATTAATACCATTTCTATGAGGCGTATCGGGGGAGCATGCTTTATCTCCTCAATACTTACGAATAGCCTTACTATCCTGTTTGGCGTCTCTGCTTCTTCAACGGAGGATGCAGATTATCCCCTTTTATATATGTACAAACTAATGCCCCTTGCCCCTTATTATTATAATAATATTTATATTGAAATCGCCACAATATAATGGTCATGGGAAAGAGCAAGTACGCCGTTCACCTTACCGATGACCAGCGATCGCTCCTTGAAGGCCTCACGCGCCATGGGAAATCCAATGCCTCCACAATCCGGCATGCTTACATCCTGCTCCATGCCGATAAACCCGATAACGAAGTTGCCGAGATCGTCCGATGTCACCCGCAATCTGTTTTCAACATCCGGAAAACGTTTGTTACCCAAGGCCTTGATGAGGCATTGCACCGGAAGATTCGCGATGAACCTCCCCGCCCCCGAAAACTGGATGGTGAAGGAGAAGCCCGTCTGTTCCAGATTGCCTGCAGCAACCCGCCGGAAGGCCGTACTCGGTGGACACTGCAGTTACTCGCCGATCGACTTGTGGAACTGCAAGTGGTCGAGAGCATCTCACTGAAGACCGTCGAGCGGACGCTAAAAAAAACAGACTCCAACCGCATATCCGAAAGCAGTGGGTCATCCCGCCAAAGGAAAACGGAAACTTCGTCGCCGCGATGGAGGATGTGTTAGAGGTTTATCAGCGACCGTATGATCCGGCACACCCCGTGATCTGCATGGATGAACAACCAATCCATTTGCATGATGAAGTGCGAGAACCAATTCCAGCACAACCCGGTCGTCCGGAGAAGTACGATTACGAATACAAGAGAAATGGGGTTGTCTGCGGGTTCATGTTCACCGAACCACTGGGACAATGGCGGCGGATCACCATCTCAGAAACTCGGACAAAGAAGGATTGGGCGCACCAGATACAACAACTTCTCGAGGGGGATTATCCTGATGCAGAAAAAGTGATCCTCATCTGTGACAACCTCAATACCCACGTACCAGGAGCATTTTATGAAGCATTTCCTCCCAAGAGGGCACAAACTCTGTTAAACCGGTTGGAGATCCACCACACCCCAAAGCACGGAAGCTGGTTGAATATTGCAGAGATCGAACTCAGCGTCTTCACCCGTCAATGTCTGAGAAGAAGAGTCCCAACCAGTGAAGCGCTCAGGGAGGAGGCAAGTGCTTGGAATCGACAGCGGAACCAATCGCAGAAAGGAGTCGATTGGCAGTTTACCACTGAAGATGCGAGGGTAAGACTCAAGTGGCTCTACCCAATGATCTTAGAAGTTTAAGTGACATGGGCCACTAAAGCTGGTTTTTGAGTGGTGACTATGCCCATCCCGGATTATGAATCGATTATGCTCCCTTTTCTTAAGCTTACGGCAGATGGCAAAGAGCATCTGATGGCAGAAGACCGTGATATACTCGCAAACACGGTTTTTCATTTAACAGATGATGAGCGACGGGTGCTCCTCCCGAGCGGGAGATCGAAAACGTATGACAATCGATTTGGTTGGGCGAGGACGTACCTTACGAAGGCAGAACTGGTCGAGGTTACAGGGCGAGGGAAATACAAGATTACAAAAAGAGGGCTCGACGTTATCAGGAAGAGTCCTCTCGTGATCGATAATGACTTCTTAATGCAATTTTCCGAATTCCAGGAATTTAAGAAAAGTTCTCGCCAGGACGGCGGGGAGAAGATCGCAAAGGTCCCTCCTCAGACTCCAGAGGAAGTTTTAGAGGCGACATACACTGAGTTGAGGCAACAACTAGCGCAAGATATTTTGGAGCGTATGAAGGCATCCGATCCGTCCTTTTTCGAGAAGCTGGTCGTCGATCTGCTCGTCAAAATGGGGTATGGCGGCTCGCGCAAAGATGCTGGTGAAGCCATCGGCGGTAGTGGCGACGGAGGTATCGACGGCAGGATCAAAGAGGATCGGCTGGGGTTAGACACCATCTACATCCAGGCGAAGCGATGGGAGGGATCGGTCGGGAGGCCGGTCGTACAGGCGTTTGCGGGAAGTCTGGAAGGGCAGAGGGCGAAGAAGGGCATCTTCATCACGACGTCGCAGTTTAGCCAGGATGCAAAGGAGTACGTGAAGGTCATCGAGAAGAAGATCATCTTGATCGACGGTGAGCAGTTAGCGCAATTCATGATCGATTATAATGTCGGCGTGACCGAAACGGCGAGTTATGTGATTAAGAAAATCGATTCGGATTATTTCGGGGATAATGAATAGCGAAGGGTGTGAGTTTTTCAGCTAGGCGGGGATAGAGATGGAGGAAGACCCTGATGTATTTAAAATGGCTAAGCTTATCGCTGAAGAAATGATTCAGCAAAGGCTCGCTGAGATCGAGCACAGCGCGAATATTGAGGTATCTCAGGAGTTGCGTGATCTTGTAACAGAAATGTTTGAGGAAATATTTCCAAAAGAACAAGACGGGCTTGAATTTCCCTTGGCCCTCTACATGAAATTAGACAATCTAACGAATCATCTTAGAGAGAGGGGGGATGAACTAAATACTGATTGTAAGGATTTTATCGATAGCCTGTTATCCGAATTATTTGCGTTAACGGCCAAAAAAGGTGTTACGTATGACTTTTGGAGACATATGCCACAAATCGGGCAGTTTCGCCAAGTCATAAAACATTTTGTGCAGGACGGAAGGACCAATACCTCCATCGCGTATGATGTCGATCAGACACTAAAGGCATACAGTACCTGCTACGAGCTGACTCTCCGGTTTTTAACTGATATATGCCTGAAAATCGCTGAAATAAAATGTGATCGCGATCAGGGATCAAGAACCTTCGTCGAAAAGTATGCTCAACAGACCAGAAGCGGCTCTAAGATATTCCGGGCTGATTTAATAAAATATCTCCGCAATCAAGGTTTCCTCAAGAAGAAGCGGCAGTGCGGTATACTTGAGGATGCTTTTATCCGGAATAAGGTTGCTCATGCTGACTACTATTATGATGCGAAAAAGAATATGGTGTATCTCGGAGACAAGCCGTACAAATTAGAGGAATTTAGAAAGGTTTTCCAAGAAATGCATGCATTTTATTGTTACCTAATCTATCGGTATTTACTGGAGGCAGGCAGCATGAAGTTGCTTGATGATCTAGAGCGACTATGTGATACCGTATCGACCGCTCCCTAAAGTGCCGAGAGATACGGCGGATCACTGATTTAAGTTAAAACCTAGTTTTAGCGTTAGCCTTACTGTCAGAGGGATTATTGTGACCTTTTATTCTTTCATCTACGAGATTAATCCTGATAATATTCAACGTAAATAGACTTTCAATTATTTCTGAGATAGATAATACAGATAACACTAGAAAAAATAGCCCCAATGATAACCAAAACCACGGTCTTAAAACACTTGAGACAAATTCGATGTGTGAGAGCAGGATTATCACAACTGAAGATATGAAACTCAATAAAACCATTTTGGCATCCAGTTTGAGCGCTTCGCAGTATCTAAGATATTTTTGCAGCCTGACTTCATCCTTTTGAATCCTCTCCATATCGTCAGGGACAAAAAAAAGTAAATGCGACAGCTACACTCGCTAAAACTCCGGTTACTAGTATTCCGTTAATACTAGGTATTAAAAGAATGAATTCTGATGAGAATGTATCCTTTACGTAATATGATACGATTAGCGATATCAGTAAGTATACGGCTAAGCGAATAATTTCTGAGAGACTTAATTCATTACTCACTATTTCCTTCATCTCCGCCGTTTCCGACCGCATACTTTGGTCTCATTTTTTGTAACACCGGCTTAACATCTTCTTCAGACCTCAAATCAGAGTCTTGAGTTACCTCGTTGTAAACAATATTTTGGGCGCTTAAAATTGTACTCTTCTTGCCATATTTGCTAAATGACTTTTTTACTATTGCAGCCCAAGTTCCCCCTCCTTTTGCAATCCAATCCAGTATTTTTATCACAGCAGTATTGTTTGTTGGAATTTGTAAGTAACCTGGATTCCCGACAATACATAACGAGTCCGATCGACCCGCGCCATTATTGCCCCCTAAATCCCAATCATCCTTTGAAATCAAAGCAATCAATTTACACCTCGTTATGTGTAACACATAACGAGCCCGTTTATGCCAATCCACAGAATTCATTCTATTTCGGATTTTAATTGAAATACAATCAGTTTGGGCACAGCTCGTTATGAGTTCCGGGAATGTAGGAAGTAACCTTCAGCATTCTTGAAAGTGATATTCAAACTTGAAGTGTTGTAATCAGCTTGAAACGTAGTTAAAAACTCTTTTACGGCTTCATTCGTTCTTCCCAAAAAATTTGGCATAAATAACTCAAATCTCACTTCAAAAACTGCCTCATATTCTGTCATCACCTTCCAGAAATCATACATCTCAGTTAATGGCACTAATTTTACAGTCAATTCATAGGATGTTAAGATATTATTGAAGTGTGCTTCTATTGAAGTAATTAGCTTATCAATCTCCGGAAATACAGATGAATTTTTTTCGATTATGATTACTTGCTGAGATCGATCCCAAAAGAAGTTAATATAGGGATGAGAGACGTCCTTTTCTTCGTCAAATTTACCAGCATCATAATTAAATTTTCTAATACCCTTCATTTTACCGAGTTTACCTGCAATCAACCCCGAATCCTTGGTAAATACAAGGTCACCAAATTCTAAACTTTGAAGTCCCTTTCCATATCTTCTCGGTTTAAACACTAAATGTTGTGGTATTTGTCTTTCCAACAGAATAATCGGTCTATCGCTCCCCTCTTGCTTAATAATAGGCTTTTGAATCGACGGCAAAAAAGATATACGACAGAGAAAGAGTTTCATATGTATACAATTTCGGATGTACTGCTTCGGTTATAAATACGTTGTGATTTAGCAGTCGCGAATAGAAATGAAAGTTCGGAGTTATATCGAATATTAGTCACGCATGATCAGTGTCAATCGAATTGTCATTAACATAATCTATACGAAATGAGCCCTCTAATGAGACCTTCCGCTTTAGGGCGTAGTGTTTCATTCCATCTCGGGGAGAATTAAAAACTCCATTCTCTCTTCGAAATATGCTCCTCGCTGCATTACATCGCCAAATTCTTTTCTCCGCCATAATTCTCCTTTGGCAACGGTCAATTGCAGTCACGATCGGTCACGAAGATTTCACAACCCTTATTTACACGCCTGTTTTTACTAACTAATGAATAGGGCTCGTTATTCTCCTATTCTCCTCGGCGTGGAGAACTTGTATGGACTTAACCGAATTACAGACGCGGAAGAGTAAAATCGACGTCTACCTTGCCGAGCAGGGCTGGGATGTCACCAACCGCGCTTCTGTCATTCCCGAAGTCGATACCAAACAATCCGACTTTCTTTCACGCTCCTATAAGACTGTCTCCGAGACCCTGAAGAATAATCTGGAGAGCAAGTACGTCGACTACCTCCTGCTCGATAGCCTGGGCGCACCGCTCGCCATCATCGAAGCCAAGCGGACCTCAAAAGACCCGCTCATCGGACAGAAGCAGGCGGAGCAGTACGCCAGCCTCTTCTGAAAGGGTGGCAAGCGAACGAAGAAAGATATTGAGCTGCTCGATGTGTGCCAGAAACCGATGTCTAGCAGGCTGTCTGTGGCTTGTACGACGCGTTGTATTCCTGCTGCAGTGCGGCCACCAAGGAGCGTTTATCCCTGAGTGTGAGGATGAAGACTGATGCCTCTCAACCCATAATCACCTTAATACATTCTCACCCCATCGTTATTGTATGCCTAAAGATTCTGTTGTAGTAAGCGACAGTTTAGAGATACGAGTTTCGCACTACTTTTCTTTGAATCATTTGTACTCCGCAGCTTTTTTCTGTCGAAACGCCTACTGCATCGAAGAATCACAAAAGGATACCCTCTTTAAAAACGGAAAATTCGATGAAAATATCTTGTTTGAACACCGTGCGTACGTTTCTAGCGCAATAATCTTATCTGTAGCGTTCTTAGAGGCGACAGTGAACGAATTAATTCATGATATAAGTGATGATGAAACTAGAAGCTTGAAATATCGTGGCAACAGTTCGCCGTTCATCCAAAATTTGGCCAATGTATCAGAGTTATCTTCAATGATTAGGAATGTCAGGGAGACATTAGAAAAATACAATAAGATGCTAGAATTAGCGCAATTTTCACCGTTTGTTCGTGGAAGCAGGCCATATCAACAAGCATCCGATGTCATTAAATTAAGAAATGAGCTGGTTCATTACAAGCTAGTTCCTCAACTGGCAGGTGCGAATAAAGTTCCAATTCAGAGTGCTCATTTCATTGAAAAAATGATGCGGAAAAAATTTCCAGAGAATCCACTTACTGGAAAAGGAAATCCATATTTCCCTGATAAGTGCTTAGGTCATGGTTGTGCGGAATGGACAGTAAAAAGTACAATGCAATTTACGGATGCATTTTATTCAAAGATAAAAATGACACCCCATTATGACCATATTAGGGATAGAATTCAGACTAGAGGGGCATGAAGTGAAAACTAGCGGCAATGTGAGGGATATTGAAAGAACATAATGAGTAACAAACATGAAATCATTACTTCCCAGCGGGCCTCGTTGATACACTGAAGTCCTATTCACTCGCGACGGAGAGTATAGCGAACTTCATCCAAGTTCGGGCAGCCGCTACGGCCGGAAGCGCTCACTATCTGAATAAGGTCCAGAACGCAACAAAAGAGTATAAAAAAACTCATCGGGAAATTCTCGATTTAATCTAATTTTTGAGAATAAAGGGGAGATTCTGACCTTTGCTTACCAGGCCAGCCAGTTTGGGTAGATGTACATTAAATCGCAGGCCAAACCTGATCAGGTTTGGTGCGACAGCATAGGGAAAGATCACTAAAGCAAATTAAACCCTTTTAAGATGAAATAACCCACTATTGATGCAATAATACCCAAAATAAACCCTGCAATGAGGCAAATGATGTTAAAACGAAATGTATATTTTTCAATGATTTTCAACTCATTAACTTCCTCTTCTATATCCTTGATTGAGGAAAGTAAATTAAAATAGTCAAAAAAGTCTTGATCGTCCTCCCCGTCGATGCAGTGCTTTTTTATTTTCTGCTTAACATCGTGTAATTTTGTTCTCTTTAGTTTACGATCATCAAGAGTTTTCTTAAGATCTTCACACCTTGACTTGATTACTCTTCTAAAATTAATTTTGATTATCGCTTCAATCTCTTCTTGTAATTCTGTAGGTATTTCACCAGCATCCTGTGCTTTTACAATAAGAAGGTCAAATTTTTCTTTTAAATCTTCATACTCCTCAACCCCGCTAATTTTACTATAGGTGATTCTATATTCGTTAATAATATTCCACTTTTCAGAAGGAGGAGTGACCGTCATAATGATCAGAAAATATCCCAATAGTCGCGCTTTTGGGGCCTGCGAATGTAAAAACCGTACCCAGCACGATAATAGATCCTATCGCCTTTCCGTCTGTTTCTCTCTGCTTCTGCTCGCGTATTGTAATATCGTTTCGGGGGAGAACTCATTTCAATGAATACTTTTAGCCTTTGGTATATAGCCTTTTTGTTGATTCTACTCCCCCATACGAATCTCCTCTTCTAAGAAGAAAAGAGGAGTAAATGCTCCCTTAATGACGGTTAATTCCCATTAAGTTCCATGTAGAATTAGGTGTTTCTTATTTGAATGTGACGTAAGCGTGGTGTAAATGTGTCTTAAGAGTAGACATATTCATATCCATTTGTGAATTTCAGGATATCTTCAGACGAGTAAACGCCACAACGAGGTCATCTCAAAACTCCTCTGTTGAGATCTACCATCCAAAAACCCTATGACACTCAACCGTCACCAACAACAACTTCAAAACAGCAAACATGGACCGAGCGGGAATTGAACCCGCGGCCTCTACCATGCCAAGGTAGCGATCTACCCCTGATCTATCGGCCCCTGTTACCCTACAATGTTGATCGTGATCACATAATAAGGATTGGGGCGGGCCGGCCCCCTATCCCTCCCCGGCAAGGCCCGAAAGCCGGGAGAGCACCCGCTCCCGCGCATCCTCCATCTTCGGGCGGACGAGGGCGACGCCGTTCTTGATGCAGGGAGCGAGGAGCGGCACCGCACCCTCCGGCGGAGAAACGGCGAGGGGCAGCGTGACCCGCCGGCCTTCGGCCCCTTCATAGACCTGCTTTGCGCTGCTCCGCTTCCCGCGCTTCGCGTAGGGCCGGCCCTTCATCTCCACGATGTCCATCGCGAAGTCGATCACCGGGGCGTTCGCGATCGCCCCCCCGACGCCGAAGGCGTCGGCGACGTCGCGGTAGGCGGCGACCTCTGCGCGCGACAGGCCGCCCGAGAGGAAGATCTTCACGTCCGGGTAGCCATTGACGTCGAGCTCCCAGCGCACCTCCTCGACGATCGCCCGCATATCGCCCCGGCGCGACCGCGGCGTGTCGAGCCGCACCGCCGTCGCCCCGCAGGCCGCCGCCCTGACCGCCTCGTCCGTCTCGTCGGAGAAGGTGTCGGCGAGCATGATCCGCGGCACCTCCGGGCCGGCACCCTGGGCAAACGCGCACCAGGCGTCCTCCTGCTCCGGGTAGCACATGATGAACGCGTGCGGCATCGTCCCCGCGAGCGGGATCCCGTCCGGCGCACAGGTGTTGCTCGCCCCGTCCACCCCGCCGATCCAGGCCGCCCGCTCGATCATCGCCGCGATTGCCGGGTGCTGGCGGCGGGAGCCGAAGGAGTAGACCGGGCGGCCGCCCGCGGCCAGTTTCATCCGGGTCGCCGCCGAGGCCACTCCCGAGGCGTGGCAGAGGAACCCGAGGATGGCCGTCTCGTAGACCGCGAAGTCCCGGTAGCGGCCGGATATCCGGAGCACCGGCTCGTTCGGATAAAAGATCGAGCCCTCCGGCATCGCGTCCACGTCCACCGGGAGGCCTTCGAGCAGGTTGATGACGTCGTTAAGGCCGCAGAAGACTCCCCAGGGGTCCGGGAGCGCCGACGCCGTCACCTCCATCGTGACCTCGGGGTTGATGCCGTCCCGCTCCATCACCTCAACGACCCGCCGGAAGTAGATGTCCGTGCACTCACCGTTCTTGATGGCGTCCTCGCCGACCATCAGAAACCGTCCCATGATCATTGCGGTTGTCGCGATGGCGTAAATCCTTATTGAACCGATCCGGAGGCACCGGGACGGTGATCCTTTTTTGCTGGCACGTCCAAACACTAACGAGAATGTCATACGGAGAAGCGTATGCCGCTATAGTGGAGAGGATCTAGTGCTCGGAATCATCGGAGGCACCAGCCTCCTCTTTGCCGACCTGCCGGCGCTCGAGAAGCAGACCGTCGCCACGCCCTACGGAAAGGCGGAGGTGCATACCGGAGCCTTCGCGCTCCTGCTGCGCCACCAGCACAACCTCCCCCCGCACCGGATCAACTACCCCGCGTGCCTCGCCGCGCTCGCCGTCCTCGGAGTCGACAGGATCATCGCGTTCGGCTCCGCCGGATCCCTGAAGCAGGAGATCCCGCCGGGCTCGATCGTCATCCCCACCGACTTCCTGAGCGTCACCGACATCCCGTCCATCCACGAGTGCTCGATCGGCCACGTCCGGCCCGAACTGGACGCGGACCTGGTCCGCACTCTCTCCGAACTGGTGCCGGAGGCACGGACGGGCGGGGTCTACGCCCAGACCCGCGGGCCGCGGATCGAGACGGTCGCCGAGGTCAAAGCGCTCGCCCGCGCAGCGGATATCGTCGGGATGACCGTCGCAAGCGAAGCGACGCTCGCCCTCGAACTCGGGATGCGGTTTGCCGCCGTCTGCACCGTGGACAACTACGCAAACGGCCTCGGGGACGAAACCCTGACCTACGAGCACATCCTCGCGACCTCGCGGGCGAACTGCCGCAGAACCGAGATCATCCTCGAAAAGATTGTGGAGCGACTTGCATGAACGAGATATTCACCGCCCGGGGATCCGTCCTGATCGCCGGGGCCGCCATCGACGGATCGATCGTTGATGTCGCGATCGACGAGACCGGCGCCATCGCCGCGATCGGGAAGGACGCCAGAAAGACCATCGACGCCGAGATCGTCATCGACGGCTCCGACCGGGTCGCCGTCCCCGGTTTCGTGAACACCCATACCCACGCCGCGATGAGCCTCTTACGGGGCTACGCCGACGACATGATCCTGCAGGACTGGCTCGCGCAGAAGATCTGGCCGCTCGAGGCCCACCTCACCGGCGACGACGTCTACGCCGGCACCAGACTCGCGTGCCTGGAGATGATCAAGAGCGGCACCGTCGCGTTCAACGACATGTACTTCTTCATGGACCGGGCTGCAGCGGCGGCCGACGAGATGGGCATGCGGGCCACGTTCGCCTACGGGTTCATCGACCTCGGGATGGAGGAGAAACGTGAGGCCGAGATCAAGGCGACAGAAACCCTGGCCGCCCACGTGAGATCGCTCAATAACCCGCGGATCAAGGCGGCCGTCGGCCCCCACTCCGTCTACACCGTCTCCCCCGAAGGGCTCTCCTGGTGCGCCGAGTTTGCAAAAGAACAGAATATCGACATCCACGTCCACCTCTCCGAGACCGAGAAGGAGGTCGTCGACTGCGTCGCGCAGTCCGGCAAACGCCCCGCATACCTCCTCGACGAGTGCGGCTGCCTCACCCCCCGGACGGTCGCCGCGCACTGCTGCTGGCTCGATGAGGCCGAGTGCCGGCTCCTGGGGCAGCGCGGCGTCACCGCCTCCCACAACCCGGCGAGCAACATGAAACTCGCCGTCAACCGGGCGATGCCCTACCACTGGCTCAAGCAGTACGGGGCGAACGTCGCCCTCGGAACCGACGGCTGCTCCTCGAACAACAACCTGGATCTCATGGAGGAGATGAAGTTCGCCGCCCTCCTCCAGAAGTTCGCCTGGAACTCGCCGACCCTCCTCCCTGCCGGCGAGGCGATCAGCATGGCGACCGCGGCGGGCGCCCGGGCGCTCGGCACCGGCCCCGGCACCCTGACCGTGGGCGCACCGGCCGACATCGTCCTCCTCGACGCCCGTGCGGTCTGCAACACCCCGCTCTTCCACCCCGACTCGAACGCCGTCTACGCCTGCAACGGCGGCGCGGTCATGACCGTCCTCTGCGGAGGAAGGATCCTGATGCACGAGCGGGAAGTGCCGGGCGAGGAGGAGATCATCAGGGAGGCCGCCGCCGTGGCACGGTCGCTCGTCGGCCGGGCAGAAGAGGTCTCCTGAGCCTCACCCGGACGGCACGTCCAGCAGGTCCGCCACCGCCGTTACGGTCAGGTCGAACCGGTCCTCCGCCCCGGTCACGTTCTCCCAGGGCCGCCGGTAGACGGCCGAGAACATGAAGACCCCCGGAGTCTCGGGCACGAGCGTCCAGGTGCGGATGCCGCCGGCGCCGACCACCCCCTCCGGCGTCGCGTTCTGTTCGTAGCGGTCGTCGGCAACGGTCAGCCCCGGCGATACTGTGGCGATCCATGAGTAGCCGGTGGACGGGTTCTCGGCAAGGCTGATCGCGACCTCGCTCCCTGCCGGGACGGTGACGTTCTTTCCGTTCTGCCCGATGCCGAAGTCGTACGGAGTCCCGGCCGCACCCTCGAGCGTGAGGAGCCAGACATCCCAGTCTCCCGACCGGTTATCCGTCCAGACAACCCGGTCGCCCGATACACGCGGGGAGTATAACCATGCGCCGTCGTCGGTGACCTGCCGGGTCTCCCCGGTGGCGAGGTCGAGCAGGTGGATGTCGTTGATTGCCTTGGCTGTGAAGTTCTGCCAGACGACCAGATCCCCGGAGATGTCGGGGTAGACGGCTACTCCTGGCGGGCCACCGGCAACCCGCACCTCCTCGCCCGTGGTGAGGTTATGGATGACAAGCGAAGTTGAACCGGTCGTGGCCTCCGACCAGACGATCCGGTCGCCGGAGATCGCGGGGCACCACTGCCGGACGTTGCCGTTCCTGAGCGCCACGGACTCCGTGCCGTCCCGGCTGACAAAGACAGTGTAGTTGTCCGCCCAGACGATCGTCCCGCCCGAGACGTCGGGAGAGACGGCCAGAGGGTCGCCCTGCACCGGCCCGGACGAAACGTTGGCGATGGTGCCGTCCGTCAGGTTCATGGTACGGATGCCGGCCTGCCGGTCGAGCCAGACGACCAGGTTGCCGTCGATTGCCGGGACGGCCCCGCCGGCGATCCGGGCCTCCGTGCCGGCTACCGTATCATAAAGCCAGACCTCAGGCTCGCCCGACCGGTTATCCTCCCAGACGATGCGGTCTCCGGAGATATCCGGCCAGAGCGGGACAGCGGTTCCGCTGGTGATCCGCGTCTCTGTGCCGGCGGTGATCTCGTAGAGGTAGACATCGCTCCCAACGTGCCGCTCGTCGATCCAGGCGATCCGGTCGCCGTCGATGGCGGCAAGGCCCTGGTCGCTCCCGTCCGGTGTCACCTGGACCGGCTCCCCGATCTCGGCCCCGCTCACCCCAACCATCAGCATAACCATACAGATGCATGAAACATACAGGAATCCACGTTTCATTGGTTTTCCTCCGGGATGGGAGAACACAGGCATAGTATATAAATAGTTTTATTAAAATCCGACCATAGGGGTGCCCGGGCGGGAGCCGGGTCTACATGCGGACCGAAAGATGGGTGACGCGATATCATCCCGCTCTTCCCCGACACCATCCCAACAGGGCGGGAGAAGAGGAGATCGCCCGGGCAGAAGATGCCCAATAACTTTTCACCGCGGCCTTCGCGACTCGCAGGGCACGCCTGTCTGGCAGAAACCGCAACTCGCGACCGGGAGGCCGAGTTCGCCCTCGACGAAGGGCATCGTCGTCTCCCGGATGTACGCGAAGCATCGCTCCTTGTCGTGCCCCTCCGCCGAGATCGCGCCCGCGGGGCAGCGGCGGATGCAGGCGTCGCACCCGGAGGGGCGGAGACAGTATGCGGTTCTGTCGCTGTACGGCCGCGGCGTCGCGGGAAGGTCTATCACGGCCACGACCGACCCGAGCCGCACCGCCTTGCCCCGCTCCGTGATCAGGCCGTCGCAGAGGCCGAAGGTGCCGAGGGCTGAAGCGTAGGCGGCGTGCCGCTCCGACCAGCGCGAGGCGATGCCGAACCGTTCCGAGGTCTCCCGCCCGAACGCCGGGAGCCTGACCGGGGCGACGGCCGGGTATCCGGCGTCGGCGAGCGCCCGGACGAGACGGTCGCGGATGCGGTCGTTCACTACCTCCCCGTAGTGGCGGGAAAGGCTCCAGCGCCGCGAGGGAAGAGCCGTGCACGCACGGTGGTCGCGCCGTGTCGCAGCGGTCTGCGGCAGCGCCCAGACGACGACGGCGAGGTCGGACACCGCGACGTCTATCCCCGGGAACCCGGCACGGAGCGCCTCGAGGGGCGTCCAGTGAAACGGTCCGATCGTCTCCTGAAACTCGACGTAGAGCGGGTCGTCGCCGCGGGATACGCCGATGAGCGGGCTGTCCCAGGCGGGCTCAGCGCAGTCCGGGCCGAGCCGGTTTACGCCCGGGTCGGCGAGGATTGAACGGATCTCCTCGAAGATCTCCCGGACGCCGACCGAGTCGTGCATGATAAGGAGACGTCGTGCGCGATAAAAAAGGTGGGACAGTTACGCCGTCTCGATCTTCGACTCGTCTTCGAGCCCGAGCTCCTCGATCGCCGCTTCCCGCATCTTGAACTTCATGATCTTGCCCGAGACCGTCATCGGGAAGTCGTCGACGAACTTGATGTAGCGCGGGATCTTGAAGTGCGCAATCCTGCCGCGGCAGAACTCCTTCACCTCGTCCTCCGTCAGGACCGCGCCGTTGTCGGGCTTGATCCAGGCCATCAGCTCCTCGCCGTACTTCTGGTCGGGCACCCCGATCACGTAAGCGTCGGCGATCCTCGGGTGGTTGTGGAGGAACTCCTCGATCTCGCGCGGGTAGATGTTCTCCCCGCCGCGGATCACCATATCCTTCAGGCGGCCGACGATCTTGACGTAGTCCTCCTCGTCCATCGTCCCGAGGTCGCCGGTATGGTTCCAGCCGTGCTCGTCGATCGTCGCCCGGGTGGCGTTCGGGTTGTTGTAGTAGCAGCGCATCACGCAGTAGCCCCGGGCGCAGATCTCGCCGGTCTCCCCGCGGGGGAGGATCTTCTTCGTATACGGGTCGATGATCTTGATCTCCGTGTGGGGGAAGGGTTTGCCGACGGTGGAGACCCGCCGCTCCAGGGGATCGGCGGTCGTCGTCATCGTGACGCCGGGCGAGGTCTCCGTCTGCCCGTAGACGATCACGATCTCGGACATGTTCATCTTCCTGTTGACCTCCCGCATCACCTCGATCGGGCAGGGCGACCCGGCCATGATACCGGTGCGGAGCGTATCAAGCCGGTACTTCGGGAAGTCCGGGTGGGAGAGTTCCGCGATGAACATCGTCGGCACACCGTGCAGCGCCGTGCACCGCTCGTCCTGCACGGCCTTGAGGACTGCCTCGGCGTTGAAGACCGGCGCCGGCAGCACCATCGCGGCGCCGTGGGTGACGCTCGCCATGTTCGAGAGCACCATCCCGAAACAGTGGTAGAACGGCACCGGGATGCAGAGCCGGTCCTCGTGGGTGAACTTCATCCCCTCGCCGATGATGAAGCCGTTGTTTAAGATGTTGTGATGGGTCAGGACGACGCCCTTCGGGAACCCGGTCGTCCCGCTGGTGTACTGGATGTTGACCGCGTCGTCGAAGTCGAGCGACGCCTCCCGCTCCCGGAGCTCTTCGGGGTTGATGAGGTCGGCCTTCTCCATGAGATCGTCCCAGGTGTACATCCCGTTGTAGGGGATGTCGCCGAGGAAGACGACGTTTTTGAGGAACGGGAACCTGTCGCTGTGGATCCGGCCCGGTTTCGCCTCGAACGCCTCAGGGCAGGACTCGTAGAACATCCCGACGTAGTCGGAGGTCTTGAACCGCCCCTGGATGAGGAGCGTCTGGACCTCGGACTGCTTCATGGCGTACTCGAACTCGTAGGTCCGGTATGCCGGGTTGATGTTCACCATGATGGCGCCGATCTTTGCGGTGGCGAACTGGGTAAGCACCCACTCCGCGTAGTTCAGCGCCCAGATGGCGACCCGGTCTCCGCGCTCCACGTCGAGCGCCATGAGGGCGCGCGCAAGGGTATCGACGCGCTCAAGGAATTCTGCATATGTCCACCGGATATTCTGGTGGACGGAGACGAGCGCATCGCTCTCCGGGTGCGCCGCTGCGATTCGGTTCAGCATCTCACCGATGGTGATGCCGAGCAGGGGTATCTGCGAGTTCCCACACGCGTAACTGCCCTCAACCATTCTATATAAATGGGTGCCGGTACGGTTATATGATTACTGGTTTTTTCCGAGCGTAATCCTTATACCGCATGGCCGTCAAAGATATAGAGGGCAGGGGGTCGTGGCCTAGTCCGGAATGGCGACGGGCTCCAGCGGTCTTTGCACGTGATGAACAATGGGTCTCCTGATCAACGGATGATGACCCGTTGGAGCACTGATGCATGTTCGGAGAGACCCGTCGATCGTGAGTTCAAATCTCACCGACCCCACATTCTTATGATTTTTACCGGATACCAAAGGGTATCCCCGTCTACACGGTAGCGCCAGCCAACGAACCAAAAACAGCCGTCCCGCCCTTGCGCCGGAGCACCTCGATTGTCGTCACTCGCCCTTCTTCTCCTCCTCTGCGGCCGCGGCCGCCCGGTGCTGACGGCTCTCCGCGTAGGTGAGCGCCGAGATGTCGCCGTCGCTCTCGATGTAGGCAACCCGCACCCCTTCGATACCGTCGATACCCCTTACCCGGAGTGCGATGGACGGGACGTCCGGAGCTCGAGCACTCGAAGAGTGCGAGCCGTTCGATGAGGTCGTCACGGGTCATCAGTTCCCGCCTGAGGCTTCTTTCGATCACCCGGCCGTTCTCGATCACCTTGAGCGCCTCCGGCGAGACGATTGCACGAATCCGCTTGCTCCTGTACTGCCCGATGGAGACGAGCACCGAGAGGCCGAGGAGTGTCGATGCGCTGACGAGCCCCGCAAGAAGGGAGTCGTCGCCCGCGGTGAGGGCTTCCGAGATGCTCTCGGATATGATCAGCAGGAGGATCAGGTCAAAGGGCGTCAGCTGCCCGAACTCGTGCCTGCCGATGAGCCGCATGACGAGCAGGAGGAAGAAGTAGATTACGGCCGCCCGGAGGACGAGTTCAACGACCGGCGTCTGGAGGACGAAAAGTTCCGACATCGGGCGTGAGTGAACAGGGGCTGGATTATACCTTCCCCCACTCTCGGGGGGAGGACGGCAGGGAACCGTTGCGTGCGAGACCCGGCAGCCCGCCCCGGGGACGCGCACACCCGACAACAGGCAGAACACGCCGTTATATCCTGCCCCTCTCGAACCGAACGTTTCACGCTTATTTTTATCGATCCGACCGGGAGGTCTTTAATACCTGTTTCACCAATATTTCAGCACTATCTGAGGGCATCCATATGTATCTCATCGGCGAAGCATTGGTTGGAGACGGCGCAGAACTTGCGCACATAGATCTGATAATGGGAAACAAAGAGGGCGCGGTAGGACAGGCGTTTGCGAACTCTATCTCGCAGCTCTCGAAGGGGCACACGCCGCTCCTCGCGGTCGTCAGGCCGAACCTGCCGGCGAAGCCCTCGACGCTGATCATCCCGAAGGTCACCTTAAAGAAGGAGTACCAGGTGAACCAGATGTTCGGGCCCGTCCAGGCCGCGGTGGCGAAGGCCGTCGCCGACTCGGTCGAGGAGGGCGTCTTTGAGGGGATCGATATCGAGGACACCGTCATCATGGCGAGCGTCTTCGTCCACCCGACCGCACAGGACTACAACAAGATCTACCGGTTCAACTACGGCGCGATGAAACTCGCGCTCCGTCGGGCCCTCGACCGGTTCCCCGACGTCGAGACGCTCCTGCACGAGAAGGACCGGGCGGCTCACGCGGTCATGGGATTCAAGGTCCAGCGCCTCTGGGATCCGCCCTACCTTCAGGTCGCCATGGACCTCGTCGACAGGAACCACATGCGGAGGGTCCTTGAGTCGCTGCCCCAGAACGACCACCTGATCATCGAGGCGGGCACGCCCCTGATCAAGAAGTTCGGTCTCTCGATCATATCCGAGATCCGCGAGCTCCGGCCGAACGCGTTCATCGTTGCGGACTTAAAGACGCTCGACACCGGCAACCTCGAGGCCCGGATGACCGCTGACGCCGGTGCGGACGCCGTCGTGATCTCCGGCCTTGCGCCCATCTCGACCATCGAGAAGGCGATCGAGGACACCCGGAAGACCGGCATCTACACCGTCATCGACATGCTCAACGTCGAGAACCCCATCGCCGTCATCGAGCAGCTGAAGGTGAAGCCGGACGTCGTGGAGCTCCACCGCGGTATCGACGTCGAGGAGACCGCCTACGCCTGGGGAGACATCCCGGCGATCAAGAAGGCCGGCGGCGAGCGGCTGCTGGTCGCGACCGCAGGCGGCATCCGGCAGCCCGTCGTGAAGGACGCGCTCAAGGCCGGCGCCGACATCCTGGTCGTGGGCCGTGCCATCACCGCGAGCAAGAACATCCAGCACGCGGCCGAAGAGTTCCTCCAGGAACTGAGCACTGAAGAGATCGACCAGTTCAGGATCATGACTGATTTTTAATCGGTCACTACGACTCTATTCTTTTTTAGCACTACGTGTTTTCACGCCGTCGGCGGGCATCAACCGCAAGGGCCTGCCATAGATGTGACCTACCGGGTGAGACCTGGTCTCTCGAACGGATTTCGGCATACCTGAATTATGCATCCCTGCCTTTTATGAAAACACGTAACATGCAGGGCAGAAACCGTCCGTATCATAAAAGAAGCAAATTTAATTTTTATCTATCTAGTGTAGCCTGTCACCCATTATTATAACAACACCTATATTATTCTCTGGTAAATATAATTGTCATGGGGAAGAGCAAATACACCGTTACCCTTACCGACGACCAGCGTTCGTTCCTCGAAGGCCTCATCCGCCGCGGCAAATCATCCGCGTCCACGATCCGGCATGCCTACATCTTGCTCCATGCCGACAAACCCGATCCCGAGG
>Ga0208041_1000132_pt1 | contig 96258 bp, 79 predicted proteins | sample AD_SCU002_MetaG_FD_184453 | JGI IMG/M metagenome (GOLD analysis project Ga0208041, IMG submission 184453) | Active sludge microbial communities of municipal wastewater-treating anaerobic digesters from China - AD_SCU002_MetaG (SPAdes) (version 2) | ecosystem: Engineered > Bioreactor > Anaerobic...
CAGCCGCTCCGCCTTCCGCTCAGGGCGTGGGTTGTTCACTGAATAGCCAAGCCCGAAACCTCGGCCCAGGCCAGCGGCATCAGCCGGCATATTCACTGAATAGCCAAATTTCCGCCAGCCGCTCCGCCTTCCGCTCAGGGCGTGGGTTGTTCACTGAATAGCCAAGCCCGGGACCTCAACCCTCGCTAGCGTCATCAGCTGGCATATTCACTGAATAGCCAAGCCCGAAACCTCGACCCTCGCCAGCGGCATCAGCCGGCATATTCACTGAATAGCCAAGCCCGGGACCTCGGCCCAGGCCAGCGGCATCCGCTGGTATATTCACTGAATAGCCAAGCCTGGGATCTCGGCTCTCGCCAGCGTCATCAGCTGGCATATTCACTGAATAGCCAAGCCCGGGACCTCAACCCTCGCCAGCGTCATCAGCTGGTATATTCACTGAATAGCCAAATTTCCGCCAGCCGTTCCGCCTTCCGCTCAGGGTGTGGGTTGTTCACTGAATAGCCAAGCCCGGGACCTCGGCTCTCGCCAGCGGCATCAGCTGGTGTATTCACTGAATAGCCAAATCCCCGCCGCCCGCTCCGCCTTCCGCTCAGGGTGTGGGTTGTTCACTGAATAGCCAAATCCCCGCCGCCCGCTCCGCCTTCCGCTCAGGGCGTGGGTTGTTCACTGAATAGCCAAGCCCGGGACCTCGGCCCAAGCCGGCGGCATCAGCCGGCATATTCACTGAATAGCCAAATCCCCGCCGCCCGCTCCGCCTTCCGCGCCAAGCGTGATTTTCAGTGAATAGCCAAGCCCAAATCCGGGACAAGAAGCGAGTATCTCGCGCCGATATTCCCGACTTCGTCATTCTTCAGATTGAGTCATTTTTTGTGACTTACGCGGATTCCGTTTGTGATTTGGGTGCTGCAATTGCGAAGTCAGGGGGTGCTGCCATGGCGATATCAGGGCGGAGGTGTCTGTTTTACGAAACGACACGGCTCGCGAGAATATCCATTTTTTTCGTCATTGCACCTTGGCGTCTTTGCGTTGAATTTTCTTCCGACTTCAGAAGAATGGAACGCAACGTCGCAGTGCAGCAGAGACGCAAAGCGACGAGAAGGTGTTGTCCCCGCTTCGCGGATAAAAAAACAGGGCACGAACATCGTGCCCTGCTGTAATTCTAACCGCTGAAGGATCAGCGAGTAAGCATCATACTGCGACCGAGGAAACTTCCGCCAGCGCTCAAGCGATAGTGGTACACACCACTCGGCAGGTTGTTACCGTCGAAGACTTTCGAGTAGCTTCCCGCATCCATGGTCTCGTTCACCAGCGTCGCCACGAGTTCGCCAAGGGCGTTGTACACCTGCAAGGTCACATGCGTGCGCGCGGGCAAGGCGAAGCGGATGGCGGTGGACGGATGGAAAGGATTCGGGTGATTCTGTTCCAACGTGGCTGTGAACGGCAACGGCGTATTGTCCACCGGCGTCACGCGCAAATCCTCGATGGTGAAATTGACCGGCACAGTGCGGTTGAAATCGGCCGAGGAAATGTAGGTCATTGTCGCCGGCATGCTGATGCTGGGTTTTGCCGGAGAGAAATATTCCGAGAAGGTGTACTCCGGATGATCCGCGAAGACGAGGTACTGATCGGGATCGAGTCCGGTGATGGAGTACCAGCCCGTGCTGTCGGTGATGGCATACCCTGCGATGGCGCCAGTGCGTTCGCGCTGCGCGAAGATCAGTGCGCCTGCGAGTGGCGAGCGCGAGCCGCCGCGTTTCACCGTGACCTGTCCGTAGAAGCTGCCGATACCGCTGCGCTGCGTGCTCGGGAGCACGAAATCGTAATTCTTGGTGCCGAGCGGCGTGATATTATCGCTCTCGCGGAAGTTGTAGCTGCCACCCGACGAGTGGTAGTACTGCGGCGCGAGACGCGAATCCATGGGGATGGCCAGCAGGGCGGAAGGCGGCGCTTCGGGAAGATTGTCGAAGATGAACACACCGTTGGTGTCGGTCACCACGGAACGGTATTTCCGATACGTGTGTCCACCACCCGTGCCGCGCTTGAGCTCGGTGTCGATCAGAATGATCGTGGCCTGCTTGCTCACACCGGACGCCTGGCTGTACACCTGTCCAACCAGCTTGTTGTTGGTGGTGGAGACAGGCGAGAGCGTGTAACTCATCGTGATGCCATTCGCGATGCGCACCGCGCGCGCCTGCATGGCATTGGTCTGATCGTCGTTGAAGGCGCGGAGGAATTCGTCCTTCTCCACAATCGTGTAATAGTCGCGACCCACGGGGAGATACGCGAGGAATTCGCCTTTGAAATCCGTGTACACCACAGTGTCGACGATGGATTCGCGCCAGTTGTTGCTGTTCTCCTGCCAGAGCGCGTTCACACGTGTGGTGTCGCCGATGTGGATGAAGTCTTCCTTGCGAATGAAGGTGACCTTCGCATCGCGCAAAGGAACCTCGAGTTCGTCACGTACACGACCCACCACCGGGGCAATCGTGCCCGGAGCGGAGAAGAGGTAGAACTCGTAGCGCAGCTCACGATTAGGGAGCAGTGAGCGCTCGAGTGCCGAACTCAGAGAATTGGCATTGATGTAGAACTGCGGGAGATACCTGCCATCGGGCGGCTCGGCGTACGCGTAGATGCGGCCGGCCTGTACATTTTCCAGAACGAATTCGCCATTCTCGTCGGTGCGGGTTTCGGAGAGCAGATTCCGCCCCTGACTCACCGTCCAGAAACGCACGATGGTGTTGGGAATGGGATCGTTGTTCAGCGCTTTGACAAAGCCACGAATGGTGCCAGGCTGATCAACCACTGTCAAGTCGAATTCCTGCACCGCGCGCGCGCCGGACTTCATGTCCGTGGCCTGCAGCGTGACTTTGTAGCGACCCACCTGCTTCGGTACCCAGTACAGATAGGACGGTCCCAAGGCGATGTTGTGCACCGTCATGCCTTCCGGCACTTCGCCGATGAGCATGAGAGAGATGTTGGTGACGTCGCTCTGGTTGAAGGTCGGTGTGTAGAAGTACTCGTTGTTCGCCAGCGCGGTCGAACGGGGGATTGAGGTGAATTGCAATCCACTCGCGGGAGGCAGCACCGTCACCGATGTGTAGGCGGTTGCGCGCTTGCCCGCGGAGTAATGCGCCACCACGGCGTATTCATAGGATTTCCCCGCCTGCGCGGTGTAGTCCGTGAATTGCACCGACGTGCCGTCGTAAATCTGCCCGATGGTGATGTCCGGCGTATCGTAGCCGCGCTTGATGTCGAAATTCGACGGGAAGTATCCCGAAGGGATAACCCAGCGCAACACAACGTGGCCGTTGTAGTTCACCTCGGCGGTGAGCTGCTGCACCGGTGGAAGCTGCTGAGAGTACAGCGGGCCTGCCAGCGCGAGCAGTGTCACGAACAGCAATATGGAGGACGTGTGCTTCAATTCAGATGGACCTGAAAATACCTCTGAAAATTACGCGTTTGCTCCGAGGAATGCAACGAAAGACAAGGTTAAAATTGGATTAATTGCTTCAATAATTCCATACCATTTTCATGCCAAAATCCATGCCCTGAACGAGGCCGGATCAGGGGGATATTGCCATGAACGTCGGAATGTTGACGACGCCGGGCCGTCGATCGACAGCGGGTTGGCGTTACATCATGCCCAGTTTTTTCATGCGCTCGACCAGCGTGGTGCGCTTGAGGCCGAGTATGCGCGCGGCTTCGGTCTTGTTGCCGTCCGTGTGGCGCAGCACGAAGTTGATATGCTCCTTCTCCACGTCCATCAGCGAGGCGAGTCGCTGCGGTCCCTTGAGCGACACTTCGAACTCTCCGGCGGCGGCGCGCTGCTGCGCCGCACTCATCTCCACGTAATCCGCGGGTAGCATGCGCGTGGTCAGCGTTTCCTCGCGCGCCTGGGCCAGCATGCGATTGACGAGATTTTCCAGCTCGCGCACGTTGCCGTTCCAGGCCTGCCGCTGCAGCCATTCCACCAGATCGGTCGAAATGCCACGCACGGGAGAGGCGTGCCGCTCCGCGTAGCGGGTGATGAAGAATTGCACCAGTTCGGGTACGTCGGCCACGCGCTCGCGTAGCGGCGGTACGGTGATGGGGATGACATTCAGGCGATAGAACAAATCCTGTCTGAAGCGTCCGGCCGCGATTTCCTCGAGCAACACTTTGTTCGTGGCGCAGATGATGCGTACGTCGGCGAGTCGCGTCTTAGTGTCGCCCACGCGACGGAATTCGCCTTCCTGTAGCACGCGCAGCAATTTCGCCTGAAACGCCAGCGAGGTGTTGGAGATTTCGTCGAGAAACAGGGTGCCATGATCGGCTTCCTCGAACAGGCCGGGTTTGTCGGCAATGGCCCCGGTGAAGGCCCCGCGCTTGTAGCCGAATAATTCGCTTTCGAGCAAGGTGTCGGGCAAGGCGCCGCAGTCCACGGCCACGAAGCGCTTGTCCTTGCGCGCGCCATTGTAGTGAATGGCCTTGGCAATCAATTCCTTACCCGTGCCGCTTTCACCCGAGATCAGTACGGCGCCTTCGCTCTGAATGGCGGCCTGGGTTTCGGCGAACAGCCGCTGCATGGGCGCGCTGCTGCCGATGATGTTCTCGAAGCCATAGCGTTGCTGTACCGCGCGGCGCAAATACACATTTTCCTGCTTGAGTTGTTCGTGCAGCCGTGCATTCTCGATTGCGATGCTGGCCAGATGGGCGAAGGCTTCGAGGAATTCCACATCCGGTTCGGAGAAGCCCATTGCCGCCTGTGCATCGGCACGCGAATCCACATACACCGTGCCGATCACTTCGTCGCGTACGCGCATGGGCACGCAAATCAGCGAGTGAATGTGGAAATTCACCACGGACTCGCGATTGCGGAAGGCCTCGTCCTGCGAGGTATCGGACACGATGATCGGTTTCCCCGCGTGCAGCACGTCGCGCAGTATCGAGAGACTGATTTCTGTGGCGTCGCTGATGGTTTCCTTTTCCACATTGCGCGACACCTTGAGCTGCAACTGATCCTGTTCGATGAGGAAAATCAATCCCCGCTCGCCGTTCATGGCGCGCAGGGCGCTGTCCATGATCGTGTCGAGCAGTACATTCAGATCCAGCACCGAGGTGATGTTGCGCGCCACGTCGTAGAGCGTGCGGAGATTCTGTTCGCGAATGGCGACGAGCGAACCCGGCGAGTCGGAACGGTGACTGAGCGCGAAGTCGCGGACGATGGCGGCATTGACCTGTACCTGCTCGAGGAAGGAGCGGTACAACTGTGGTTCCGATATGCTTTCGGCGACGCGCAGCAGTTCAGCATGGGCCGTTTCGATGGCCTCCAGCGCGGCGGCGGTGGCTTTGTTGGCCCGCAGCACCTGCGCATGGTTCAGATACATGTCGCGCGAGCCGCCTTCGAGTTCGCCATGCGCTGCCAGCAACTGCATGGCTTCTTCCGACAGTTCGAGGGCCGCGGAGGCACGTCCGAGCCGCGTTTGCGCCACGGCGGCGTAGGAGCGCGCAATAATGCTGTGCGATTCGAATCCCTGCGCGTCGGCCAGATCGCCGTAACGGCCGAACAATTCGAGGGCCTTTTCCGCGTCGCCCGTTCCGCCCCGCGCCAGCAGCAGCAGTCCGTGGCGGTAGAGCAGCATGGCGGTGACGTTGGTGTCGTGCACTTCGCTGACAAGCTGCGCGGCGCGGTCGATCTGCCGCTGTGCGAGGTCGAATTCGCGTCGCTCGATGTGGCACATCGCGAGATCATTGGCAGCGCTGGCCTGGCCGATGGGATCGTCGCTTTCGACGGCCACGCGGTTGGCTTCGGTCAACGCTTCGATTGCCGCGTCGTAAGCGCCGAGCGTGAGGTAAAGCGTGCCGAGATTCTGATGACATTTCCCGATGATGTAGCGATCGCCGAGTTCGCGCGCAATGTGTAACTCCTCGCGTAAATGCAGCAACGCCGGCGAATAGCTGCACAGGGCAATTTCGCACTGCCCCATCGAACCACAGGATATGGCGATCAGGCGTCGATCGCCCGAGGATTTCGCCAGTGCGTTCGCGCGCTGATGATGGCGCAAGGCGTCTTCGTACTTGCCCAGAGCGTAGTACTGCAAGCCCATGTTGCCGTACACGCGGGTGAGTCCACGCGGATCGTCGATGCGTTCGAACAGCGTGCGCGCTTGCTCGAAACAAGCGAGCGCCTGCTCGGGCTGCTCGAGAATCGAGTAGTACACCAGGCCGATGTCCACGAGAATATTTCCCTCGTCCACAGTCGCCCCGGTGTCCGCATATAAACGCTGCGCCGCGCGGTAATGGGTGAGAACGGTTTCGCCTGGACGTGTCCGGTATTCGATGATGCCGAGCGTGCGATGGCAGAACGCCTGGCCGTCGCTGTCGCCGGCCTGCGTGTAAAAGCCCAGCGCGCGTTCGGCGCTGCGTCGCGCCCGTTCGTACTCGCCGGTCGCGATGAAGTAGTCGGTCTGACTGCGATAGACGGAGGCAAGTTTCTCCGGAGAATTCGTCTGCGCGGCCAGCAGCAGCATTTCCTCGAGCAATTCCTGCTCCTCGTCCCGGCGGCCCAGTATGCCGCACAGCCGTACGAGCGAACGCACGGTGGCGAAGCGGCCCTCGGCATCGTTTTGCTGCAAGGGCAGCGCCTTCTGCAGGCAGCGCAGGGCGCCCAGGTAATCGTTGCGTTGCTCGCGCTCATCGGCGGCGCGCAACAGCAGCGGCAGCTCAGCAGCATCGTCACCCATTCCCGCCGCGTGATGGGCGAGCACGGCTGCGGCGTCGACCGTCGGTGGATGCTCGCTGAACCAAGCGAAGAGCCGCGCATGTGTGGCGGCGTCGAGAGCGGGCAGGGTTTCGCGCAGCGCCTCGTGTGCGGGCAGGTATCCGTCGACGCCGTGCGCGATCAGGCCGCGTTGCTCGAGCCGCGCGAGTGCGTGATGCAAGGTCCCGGCATCCATTTCGAGCACGCGTGAGAGTATGTCCAGTCCCAGCGGAGCCGCGGCCGCGCCCAGCACAGTGAGCACATGCAGTGTTTGCGCATCGAGTCGCGCCACCGCGCGTTCGAAGGTCTGACGCAGTCCGGCGGGGAAGGCCGCGCCCAGATTGTCGCGCTCATGCACCAGCCAGCCGTGCTCGGTGGCTTCCAGTATGCCTTCTTCGACGCAAAAGGCGAGCAGTTCCTCCACTCTTCCCGGCAAGCCCTGTCCCTGTCGATGCAGCACGTCGACGAACGATGGCGAGATCTTCCCGAGCAAGGCGCCCAGCGCCTTGGCCAACTCCGCGCGCGGCAACGGCGGCAGACTCACCTGCTGGCAGAGGGGCGAAGCTGTGAGTTCGGTCAGGCTTTCGGCCTGCGCTTCGTCGATGCCCAGCAGCAACAGGAAGGCGTGTTCGGGGTGGGCCTCCAGGAAGGAGACGAAAAATTCCAGAAACTCCAGCGTCATGTCATCCAGCGCATGCGCGTTGTCGCATACGAGGACGACGGGCTGTCCACCTGCCACGAGCAGTTCCGCTGCCGCGTGAAACAGACGCACACGCGTGGCTTCGGGCGAAAGTTCGGGAAGCACGGCCGGCGTGATGCTGGGGAAGTGCTTCGGCGCTGCGGCGGCGAGAATGCCGAGCGCGGCGTACTGTTCATCGCCGAAGCGCTCCAATTGCGTGGCGAGCAGGCGCGACAACGGCCGGAACGGCGCGCCCTGCACGTCCACCGCGAGGTGCAGCACGCGCGTTCCCTCGCACAGCGCCTCTGCCGCGATGGCGTTGAGGAAGCGCGTGACGCCGGCGCCTTCATGGCCGGCCACCGCCAGCACAGCCGGTCCACCGCGCGCACTGTTGCGGATTTCCGTGGCGCGGGCCTGCTCCATTTCACGCGGAATGTCGGGCAGGCGCAACCGTCGTTGCGCGTCGCTAGCGGAAACGCTCACGTCACGGCCCAACATGTCGCAGGCAGCTTTGTGCAACTGGAAGGCGCTGCGGAATCGTCGCGGGGCTTCCTTCTCCATCAACGTGCGCACCCACGAGGCAATGGTGCTGTCGACATGTTGCGGAAGGGGAGGTGGCGCTTCGCGCAAATGCATTCGCAGCACGCTCAGAGCATTTTCACCTTGAAAAGGCACGCGATCCGCCAGCAGTTCGAACAGCACGCAACCCAATGCGTACAGATCGCTGCCCTCGCTGGCCGCTTCACCGCGGATCAACTCGGGTGGCATGTAATCGATGGTGCCGTGCAGTCCGCCGGACTCGTCTCCGCGACGCGCGCTGAGCCCGAAATCCATCAGGCGCACGAAGGGCTGTCCCTCGCGAGTCTCCACCAGAATATTCGCGGGCTTGATGTCGCCGTGCAGCACATGCTGCGAATGAATGTATTCGAGCGCGGCGGTGATGTCGGCGATGATTGCGGCGCAACGCGCCGTGTCGATAGTTCCCTCGGCGTCGCGCAACAGTGCGGGCGCAATCGGCAGGCCGTCCACCCAATCCATGGCATACCATGCGCGGCCATCGTCGAGATAACCGAAGTCGTGCACACGCACCAGAGCGGGATGATCGAGTGTGGTGAGGAGGCGGAACTCCGCACGCAAGGCGGCGGATTGCGCGGCGTCGGCCGAGTGCAGCAGCTTCAAGGCCAGAGTGTGTTCGCGGCCCTCGGCTTGTGCACGGTACACCGCTCCCATGCCGCCACTTCCCACGTGGCGGTCGATGCGATAGCCGGGAATGGACGGAATGGGGTTTCCGTCGTCCATTACGACCACACTTCCTGTTTCGCCTGCCGTGTCATCAACTCCTGGGTTGCGAGAATGGGATCCTTGCCGTCGAAAAGTATCGCGTACATTTGCTCGACAATGGGCATTTCCACCTGCCGGGCGCGGGCCAGATCGCGCGCCGATTGCGTCGTGGGCACGCCCTCGGCCACCATGCGCATGCCAGCAATGACCTCGGCGGGGGGTGTTCCTCGACCGATTTGTTCACCCACGTAGCGATTCCGGCTGTGACGGCTCATCGTTGTGACAATAAGATCGCCAAGTCCGGAGAGACCTGCAAACGTGTGCGGATCGGCGTCCAGCTGCTCACCGAGCCGGCGTATTTCGGCGATGCCGCGTGTGATGAGTGCCGCTTTCGTGTTGTCGCCGAATTCGGCCCCATCGCAAATTCCCGCGCCGATGGCGATGACATTTTTCAACGAACCGCCCAATTCCACACCGATCACATCCGTACTCGCGTACACGCGGAAATAATCGTTCATGAATGTCGAAATCACCCGCGCCGTGCTTCGCTCGTCGGTGGAGGCGGCCACCACGGTGGTGGCTTTTCGGCGGATGACCTCCTCGGCGTGACTCGGTCCCGACAGCACCACGTAGCGCGCAGCGTCGAAATCGGGAATGCAATCGGCCACCACCTGCGACATGCGCAGCAGCGAATGCTGTTCGATGCCCTTGGCCACGTTGACGATCAGGCCGTCGCGCAATGCCGCCGCAGGCACTGTGCCCAGCACGGAACGCAGATATTGCGACGGTGTTGCGATAACGACGATGTCGCGCCCGCTCACCGCTTCCTCGGCGTCGGTGGTCACGTGCAACTCCCGCGGCAGATCGATACCGGGGAGGTACGCCTCGTTGCGGCCGGTGGAGCGAATGGCTTCCGCATCCTCGGCCGACCAGGACCACAACGTGACCCGATGCGCGTTGCCGATGAGCAGGGCGGCGAGCGTGCTGCCCCAACTGCCGGCGCCGAGAATGCCGATGTTCAGTGAACGCTTCATGGAGAAAAACTCTGCTTTCCGCGTCGAGCGACGCGCTGCGGTGATCGGATGATTGGCGCGCGGGCGCCCCGTGCAACCGCCGGCTCTCCCAACTTCGACAGTACGGTACAGGCGGAGAAACCGACTGCCCTCACGCGGGTCGGCACATCGTGTGTCCGCGTAAGGACCGGATCAGAACAGGAACAGTTTTGCGGAAGTACTCATCTTGCGGCCGAGAATGCGCAGCTTGTTGAAGCGATTCTCCTGTCCGCGCAACAAGCGCTGGATGTTGGCGCGATGAGCGTAGAACAACAGCAACGTCGTGGCGATACTGAACGCAATCAGCGTGTGATAGCTCGGGATGTCGACGTTGAAAAAATTGTAGCGAATGAACATCGTGGACGGAAAGGCCGTCGCGGCGCTGAGCGAACCCAGCGACACGTACCCGGTGGACAGCAGTACGAGGGCGAACACGATGAGTGCGATGGAAATGTCCACCGGTGCGATGCCCACAAGCATGCCCGCCGCGGTGTTGATGCCCTTTCCGCCTTTGAAATTCAGGAACACCGAGAAAATATGCCCGAGCACGGCGGCAAGTCCCGCGATGATCTGCACGATGGTGATGTCGTCGAAGGGAGTGCGGTTGTTGAAGGGGAAATCCCCGTAGTGCAGCCGCGCGATGACAAGCACGGCGAACAGTCCTTTCAGCACATCACCCACCTGTACGAGCATGCCGAGCTTCCAGCCGAGCGTGCGGAACACATTCGTGCTTCCGATATTGCCGCTGCCGTGCTGGCGGATGTCCACGCCCTTGAAATAGCGCGACACCAGTAGGCCGGTGGGGATGGATCCTGCGATGTAGCTGAGGATGATGATGAGGCTGAGGAGGTACATGGGCGGTCAATCAGTGCTTCAAAAAAACCAACAGTGTAACTTATTCGCCGGGTGACTCAAAGTCAATGCCCATGCGTCGCCCTGTTGGATGCGCGGTCTCCGCGATCGGTCGCGACTACGCGATGGAAATCCGCGCATCCGTAGTTGCAAAACGCCTCGAAGAATGGGAAGTTGTTCCGAAACATCATGGCACGCATTACCTACATACGCACCGACTCTCCGCGACGCATTCGCATTGCGGCCCCGCGTCCTCAGCGCATGGACGCCTTTCTCCGATCTCATCCACTGCTGCTGCTGCTCCTGCTCCAGTTGCCGCGTTTTCTGCAATTGGGTTTCGGAGAAATGCAGCAATGGGACGAATCACTGTATGCCCTGCGCACGCAGGTAATACTGCGTTTCGGCGCGCTGTGGGACCAATCCGCATTGATGCTGTCGGGCAGTTATTACAGCGCGCACCCGCCGCTCTATGTCTGGAGTTCGTTGTTCTGGACCTTGCTGTTCGGCGAGCATGTCTGGGTGTATCGGCTCACCTCGGCACTTGCCGGCGCGGCGCTTCTCCCTCTGGTGTACCGGTACGCACGACGCGTGATGCCGCATGGCTGGGCAATGCTGGCGGCGGGTTTCGTCGCCGTGCAACCGCTGGTTGCGCTGTACGCGCGCCTGGGCCAGCTGGATCTGCTGCTCACGTTGTGCATGTTCGCCGCACTGCATACGGCGCATCACTATGTGCGTCTCGGCGCGCGGCGCGATTTCTGGCTCTTCGCTCTGGCTCTGGGCGCTGCCTTGATGACGAAAATGCTCTTCGCCCTCGTCCTCCCCGCGGCAGTATTCATTGCTGCTTTTCTGATGACAGGCGAGAGCCGCAGGCGCGCGCTGCGTCTGTCGCTGCTCGGCACCGCGACATCGCTGCCGCTGTGGCTGCCCTGGTTGTGGAGCTTCGTCGCAACGCATGGCGGAGGCGATCCGCTGTATCTGTTCGGTGGAGCGGTGCCACTCGGGGCCACGCTCGCCGGAGCGGAGGGGACGGCCAAGGACAGCGGGATCTTTTTCTACTTCAACCAGCTCGTGGTGCAACTGGGTGTGCTCACACCCTTCGCAGCGATCGGCGTCATGTCGGCGTTGCGTGAACGCCGGTCGCCCGCATTGCTGCTGGCGGCGGTGTACGTGGCACTGCAGTTTGCCGCGCTGCTGGTGATGCGCTCGAGTTTCGAAGTGTATCTGATTCCACTGCTTCCTCCGTTGATCATACTGGCGGTGCACGGGCTGCGCGTGCTGCGCCGTTCCTCAACGCAGCCGCTGTTCGTGCTGTTGACTGCGGTGTTCTGTCTGCTCTGGTCGCTGTCGCACAGCTGGCGCATGGCGGTGAAAAGCCTTCCCCGCATGCTGGTTGGCGATGCGCCCGTGGGGGAAGTATTGCCACCGCTGTTCCTGTTGCTCCTGGCATTGCTGCTGGGTGCGGGATTGACCCTGTGGTGTGTGCGCCGCGTTGCCACACGACGTTTGCTCGGCACCACGGTGGGCTTCGTGTTTCTTGCCTTTGCGTTTGCGCATCAGGTGTGGACACTGCAAGTCGTGCATCCGCGGGAATATGTGGATGGCGCAGAGCGCACGGCTGCGACAATCGACTCGCTGAAGCCGCGTCTGTTGGTGCTGGTGGGCAATGGCGACAATCCGCAGTTGAGTTGGTATCTCAAGGGATTGGACATTGGCTGGAAGAAGGATGGAACTCAATGCCTGCGCATGCAGCCACGGGTTTCGGGCAGCGGCAACATCCAATCCACGTTATCGGCGATGCGTCTCGAAGGCCATGTGGCCGTTGTGGTCGAACGCGATGAAATCGCGCAGGGGGTGTATCGTTCGCACGAGGATGTGGTGCCGGACGGCTATCGCATTGTGCGGAACACCCGTCGATACACGGTGGCCTGGGTGGGCGTACCGCGATTGACCTCGAAAGATCGCGCCGCGAAAATATCCTGCGGCATAGCAACTCCTTCCGATACATCGGACGCGGAGCAACCCGCGAAAGTGCGCCCATGAGAGGCGCGGGTGAATGGAAGGGAATGCCGGGACTCGTCGCGCGGCTGCTCTCGTACACATCGGTACGCGTGCTCGGGCTTTTCTGGTTGCTCGTTGCGCTGGTAGCGACACAACTGCCGTTGCTGCATTCGCTTGGCTACGAATTCGCCGTGCTCATGGGTGTGTTGGTGGCGTGGACAGGCGGACCGGTGTTTCTCACTCTGGCCCGACGCCTGCGTCGCCTGCCCGCCGTCTCGGCTCTGCGCGGCGTGTTGCGCGATTGGTGGGCGCTCGCTTCGCTTGGTTTGCTGCTGTTATTCCCTCCCGCCGCGGTGATGGTGGTGGCGATGACATTTATCCGGAATTGCGCACCGCTGGAAGGCGGGGCGCTATACCTGCTTATTCCGGGGGCGGGGGCGCTGTTCATCGCGGCCGTGGTGGTTCTGCTAAGCACGGCCTTCCGGCGCCGGCCGGGGTGGGTGCTGTTCGCCCTGTTGCTCGCCTTGCTCGCGCAACCATTTGTGGAAATTCTCACCCAGCCGCAGTTGTACGCCTACAACCACGTATTCGGAATGTTTGTGGGACTGTCCTGGGATCAACTGCCTCCGCCGCTCGACACCTTGCTGCTGTTCCGTGGTCTGACGTTCAGCTTCGTCGTGATGATGCTGGCGGTCACGGCCGCCTTGCGCACGCTGGCCCGGCCTTCCCGGGGTTCGACGCGTATCGCTCTGGCCTTCGTGTTCGTTCTGGGCCTGCTGCCGGGTGCGCTGCTGTTGCGACAGGCCGATGCGCTGGGCTTTCGCAACAGCGAAGCACATTTGCGCACAGTGTTGCACGCTACCCTGCGAACGGAGCATTTCAATATTCACTACGATCCCGCGTCCGTAGCCGCCGGGGATCTCGCCTTCATTGCCGACGAGCACGAATTTCAGTTTTCCGAAGTACGCGCCGCGCTGAACCTTCGCTACAGCAGGCGCATCACCTCGTGGTTGTATCCGGACGACGAGACCAAAGGCCGCCTGTTCGGCACGGTGACTTCCGAAGTTGCGCGTCCATGGCTCGCCGAAATGCACATCGGTATCGACGCCATCGAGGCATCGCTGCGCCACGAGCTCGTGCACGTGATGGCCGCCGAATTCGGACCGCATTACATCGGCGTGCCGTTTCTGCGCGTGCTGGGATTGACCGAGGGATTGGCCATGGCCGTGGAGTGGCGCAGCGGCGAGCGCAGTCTGCACGAGCAAAGCGCCGCCATGCTGCATTACGGACTATTGCCTCCTGTATCTTCGTTCATCGGTACCGCGGGATTCCTGGGCGGCGCGTCCTCAGTGGGCTATGTCTCCAGTGGATCCTTCACGCGTTGGCTGATGGACAGCCGTGGCGTGGAGGCGGTGAAACGCTGCTACGCGGCCGACGACATTGAAGGCACGCTGGGCACGACATACGCACGTCTGGAGGAGGAGTGGCACGCGTGGTTGCGCACGGTGGAGCGGCGCACGCCCGACAGTATTGCGACGCTGAATCTCTTCCGCGCGCCGTCGTTGTTCACGACCATGTGTGCGCGGGCCGTGGGCGACATGGGGCGGAGGGCGTCGACCTTGCTGCGGCGGGGTAATGCGGTGGAGGCGCTGGCGGTGTATGGCGAAATCGAACGCCAGGCTCCTGGTGCGCGTGCGGCGTACGGCATCATGCAATCGCTGTACCAACTCGCTCGACACGATTCCGTGATTGCCTTCACCACCCGCTTGCTGACGGATACGAACAGAGCCTACACCATTTTTCCCATGGTGCTGTGGCGTGGCGCGGCGTTCTGGGCGTTGGGCGATACCGCGCGCGCCGCTGCGGATTTTTCCGCATTGTTGCACGAAAGGCCGGCGGGTTGGACGCCGGGACGCGCGCAACGTTTGCTCACACTTTTGCGGGTCTATCCGCGCGACGACAAGGTGCGGGCTTTGGCCCTGCGAGGACTGCGGGTCTCGACGAATCCGGATTCCACCGTGCTTGCACATGCGCGCGAAGCCGAACGCCTCGCCTCGCGGCGCGTGCCTGCGGACCCACTGCTGGACGAGGCGATTGTTCGCTACGCTTCCGTCGACAGCACGCGTGGGCATGCCCTGGCCTTGCTGCGCGCTGTACCGGAGGAGCGGCGCAGCTGTGCGCAGTGGAAATTGCTCGGTATGCTCGCATATCGGCGGGGCGATCTGGATACCGCCGAGCGGGCCTTCGCCATCGCGCAGTCCCGCTGCCTCGCCGGTGAGGACGATATCAGCACCTGGGTGCGACGCTGCGCGTGGAAAAGGGCACAACGCGACGCGGCCGCGAACATTGCGCGGCCGCGTGGGTGACATGCTGGGACAACGCCGGCGTTGCCCTCGCCCGGCTTACTGCAGGCGGAGGATGCGGAGCGAATCAGTCGTGCGCGCGTAGCGTTCCACCAGCGCGAGTCTGCTCCCGTCCCGGCTGAGCCGGGGCATGATGGATTGAGGTGCCAGGCGGTTTGTGCTCCACACCGACGTCGGTACCGCCATCCAGGTGTCGCCGGTGGCGGTTTCGTAAAACATCACATTTTTCGCCGCATTCACATCCACATCCACCACTCCTCCCTTGATGGGCGTGGTGTGCGCACCCGTGGCAAGTTCCAGGCGCGCCACCGCTTCCTTCTCCAATGCGTACAGCACGGGTGGATCGGGATTGCGCTGGAAATAATGCATGCGATAATGCCAGGGGTTGTTGCTGTCGAATGGTACCGTGGTAAAGGATTGCTGCAACGTGCCATCGTAGTTGTACACCAGAATCTCGCCCGTTCCAAGACGCAGCGCCAGCGTCGATACGGTGAGACTGGCGATGGACAATGGTGTGCCGTTGCGCGTTTCACGCACGAGGACAGAATCGGACACCACCTTCCAATCCAGTGGATCGAGCACAGTGCGATGGATTTCCAGTTGTGAACCATCGGAACCCGCCCAGATAAGCACTGTGCCGCTGCTCTGCGCAAACGTGGCCACCTGCGGTTTGATGTTACCGCCGCGGGCCAGCACGCCACGCTGCGTACCATTGAGATCCACCAGGACGACCTGTTCATCCTGCACGAAGGCGAGAACGCTGCCGGAGGGATCGAAGGAATAGACGCGATGCGTGGTGATGATCGTTCCGAGGTCCACCGTGCGGAGTCGACGCGTGTTCATGTCGAGGATGGCGAGCCGCGTCGACGGCTGCAGAGGCTCGTTGCTATCCGTGCCGCTACCGGTGGAATAACCAGCCACCAGCACGGAGTTATCCGGCGAGAACAACGGATTGTAGAAATGCTCGTGTTGTGGCGCATCGTCTTCGGAACAGGCGGACAGCAGCACAAGCGTGGCAACGGAGAGAACAGCGACGAGGTGTTTCATGAAAAATCCCGTGAGGATGCGGTAAACGATGGGATAACGCCGGGTGCCGCGATGAACAGCGCGACCCAGCCCGCGAGAAATGCGACACCGCCCAGCGGCGTGATCGCGCCGAGTATGCGAATGCCCGTGACAGCGAGAAGATACAAACTCCCGGAGAAAAGCAGCACGCCCGAGAGAAAACTCCAAGCCGCCACTCGCAGTGCTCGCGTCGGAGTATTGCGCAGGAAGAGCACCACCAGTCCAAGCGCCAGCGTGTGAATGGCATGGTACAGCGAGGCCGTGCGCCACGTCTCCACCGCCGCCGTGCTCAGCACCTCGCGCAATGCATGCGCACCGAAGGCGCCCAGGGCAACGAAGAGAAATCCGCTCACCGCGGTCACACGCAGCCATGGCAGCGCTGGCGAAGTGTTGTGCGGTGACGGGGTGGAGGTTGTATCGGGCATGGTGAATGGTCTTCGTGAAAGAAGGTATTTCTGAGCAACACCGGATTTCGTCGAAAGTTACCCACGCGGGGTGAATGGCATGGGGGAAAAATCCGGTGCCGTCACTCCCAGCACTTGCCCCGGCGCAAACTCCGCGAGCGCGGCCTGCGCCTCCAGGGCATCGTTGAACAGTCCGAACACTGTGGATCCGCTGCCGCTCATCAACGCGCCCACCGCGCCATTCTCCAGCAGGCGACGCTTCATCTCAGCTATCGCCGGCCAGCGTTCGAATACCGCCGGCTCGAAATCGTTGACCAGCAGTGGTGCCGAATCGCCGCCACGTACGGCATCGGTCAGCAACAGGTCGAGCCGGGGATCGGGTTGCCATTCTCGCGTGCCGAGTGCAGCATACGCCCAGGCGGTGGATACATGAATCCCCGGCGTCACCAGCACGATCCACCACGGGAGGCGCACATTCAACGGGGTGAGTATCTCACCGCGTCCGCCTGCCAGCGCGGGTCCATCGTGGAGGAAGAAAGGAACGTCCGACCCCAGGCGCGCTGCCATGGCGTGCAACTCGTCGTCGGGAATATCCACGCACCACAGCCGCGGCAGTGCGCGCAGCACCATCGCAGCGTTGGAACTGCCACCGCCGAGCCCCGCTCCAACGGGTATGCGCTTGTCCAAAGCGATATGCACACCACCACCACCGGCGAAGCGATACACTTCCGCCGCCGCACGCAAACAGAGATTGCCACTGTCGCAAGGCACGTCGTCGCGTGTGCATTCCATGCTCAACCCGAGGTCGCGCGTATGTAATTCCACCGTGTCGCACAGATCCACCGGCACGAATATCGTGGCGAGATCGTGATACCCGTCGTCCCGCTTGCCGAGTACGCGCAGCCCGAGATTGATCTTGGCGTGAGAATGAATCGTCATCGCGCGTTGCTACTCGCCGAGAAACAGCCCGAAGGTGAGATGCAGCCGCGCAAAGGCGCCGTCGAGGCCGAAATCCGGCACATTCATCAGGTCGAAATTATCGTCGAGTTTCCAATCCTCTCCCACGGTGCCGAAATATCCCGCCTGCACGCCGAGATTCACGAAGGGATGCACTTCGTACTCCAGCATGAGTGTGGGCTGCACGGCGAGAAAGCTGTTCACCAATTCATGCCTGCTATCCACTGCGGAAGCGGGATTCGAGGGCATCAACGAGCCCCAGGTTTTTCCCGCGTTGTCCGACTGCGTGAGCGTGAGCGTGTAACTGCCACCGCCGATCATACCACCGAAGGCCACGTGCAGGCGGCCCAAGGGGATCACGTATTCCAGCGTCACACCGCCGCTGCTCACATCGAGGCGCACACTTTGATACTGTCCATCCTTGTCGCGGCGCGTTTCCATACCGCCCCCGTAACCCATGCCGCCCACGCGCAGATTGGGGATGATCATGGTGTAAATGTACCCGTGTCCGCCGAACATGAACATGCCGTCCTCGCTCAGAGCGGGAAGACCTTTCGCGGCCAATTCGCGATTCAGCGTCGCCGTGTTGATGAAGCTCCATGTGGGAGCGACGCCGCCGCCGCCACCCACGATGCCGCCACCGCGTTCGCGGCGATTCGGTCGCGGCTCCACATCGTCTTCCTCCTGCGCCCATGCGGGTGTGGTAAAAAGAACAAGGAGCAGCAAAAGGGATAGTCCGTATTTCATAAAAATTCCTTGAACATCGATCAAAGAAACAACAGCACGATATGCGTGGCCACGCAGGCGTACACGCCCGCCACCACATCGTCCATGATAATGCCGCCGCCTCCGCGCATGCGGTCGAACTGCCGCGCGGGCGAGGGCTTGACGATATCGAACAGCCGGAACAGCAAAAACGCAATCCCGGCGGCGAGCAGGGTTTTCGGCAGAAAACACAGCGCCAGCCACATGCCTGCCGCTTCGTCCACCACCACGATCGAAGGATCGTCGCCGTACTCCCGCTCCAGCACCGTGGCCGCCGGAATGCCGGTGAGCGCGATGCTGAAGGCGAGCAGCAGGAGAATGACGCCATTGTCCGTGAAAGGTAGCACCCAGTACAGCGCCAGCGCCGCCAGCGATCCCACCGTGCCGGATGCGATGGGGGCGAAGCCGGTGAAGAAAAACGAGCCCCAGAGCAAGGCGAGCATGCGCAGCACGCGGGGAGTTTCCTTCTCTGGTTCGCGATACACCACCTCGCTCATCCCGCCACCTGCCGCTTTGCTCCGCACAGCCGGAGAATGAAGATCCGATTATCCACAATATACTGCACGCCCGTGAACAGCGTCAGCACGGTGACGCCCAGCATCAGTCCGTACACCAACGGAGGATCCAGCAGTGTTTCAGGCAAGGTGCCCAGCGCAGCGCGTATCCACCCCACATCCTTGAGCACCACGAGCAAGAGCAAATAGTACAGGGCGATCATTTGAATGAACGTCTTCCACTGCGCCGTTTTACTGGTGACGATGTGTTCGCCACGATTCTCGGCCAGTGATCGCAGGGCGGTCACCAGCATGTCGCGCAGCACGATGACGATGACCATCCACCAGGGAACCATGCCCAGTACCGCGAAGGCGAGAAAGGCCGCCGAGGTGAGGAATTTGTCCGCGAGCGGATCGAGGAATTTCCCGAGATTCGATTCCGTGCCGCTGCGGCGCGCTATTTCGCCATCGTACCAATCCGTGATCGCCGCGATGAAGAACACTGCCAGCGACAATTGCCGCGTCACGGCGCTTTCGGCGATGATCATGAAGAAGAACACCGGCGAAAGCACGAGTCGGATAAAGGTCAATGTGTTGGGCAGCGTGGAAAACATGCGTACTCAGCGTGAAACGCGGTCGTTGCCAGCGGGCGACGGCTGCGCGTGGAAATATGGATGCTCGGAAAATCGCGCATTTCCCGCTGGAAAAAAAATCTCTCCCGAAGGAGAGATGCATGGGGTGGGTATGAGACGCGCGACCGCGGCAAGCGCCGCGTCCAGGCGCCGGCGCGGTATGACACGAGATACTAGAAAACGCTCTGGACCTGCTGTGGCCGTCGGACCACCGTGGCCTGCATGCCCTTGGGGCCGGCCTGGGCTTCGTACTCGACGAGTTCGCCGCCCTTGAGCTTGCGGTAGCCCTCGCCATCGATGGCCTTGTAGTGTACAAACACATCACTACCTTCGATGGATTGAATGAAACCGAATCCTTTCGCGTTGTTGAACCATTTTACGACGCCCTGCTGCATAACGCCTCCTTGAAAACGAAGATCGGGTATGGTACAATCCGCTGCGTGTCTCTGACCCTTGGCAGTTGCGACACGTTGCACAACAGCTGATCGCTCATCGAGCGAAAAAGGCGGCCATTTCCTTTTGATGGGGATGGATTTTTGCCCTAAAATATATCGCGATTTCCCTTGACGCAAGTGTTTTCCGCACTTTTTATAAGGCCGATTCCATGGAAATGCGGAATAACGCAACGCGGCGGCCTCCGTTCGGAAACCGCCGCGCAGTGGAATGCTGCCGTGGGGTTCGGCGTCAGAAATTCTTTCGCGAGAATTGCCACCAGGCGAGCGCGAACAGCGCCGCAGCAAACAGCGCGCTGGTCCATACCGGCTCCCAGCTGAAGGGCTGATGCATCACCAACGCATTGGCCAACTTGGAAAGGCCGTCCACCTTGGGAAGCGGATAGTAGAGAAAGTCCAGCACGGTTCCGACCACAGGCTTATCCGCCATCTCGGCAATCATGTCGCGGGCCTCCAGTATCGGCCCGAGGACGAGAGCATATGCGTAGACCACGATGATGCTCAAGGCAGAACTGCGCGAGGCGATGCTCATGGCCATCATAGGCGCGTACAGCACCACGAAGCCGAACGTGATGGGTAGGATGATGGCGAGAAAACCCCAGTTCCAGAAGCCCGTGCGCAGGCCGCTGATCACCCACATGCCAACCACGAAATACGAAACATTCGCCGCCACTATCAGTGTCGCGCCGATGGTGCTGCCCAACAGTATCGTGCCGCGACGCACGGGTTTGGACAGCAGCAAATCGATGCTGCCCTTTTCCATCATATTCGGAAGTATGCTCGCTGTGGCGAAGACTGAGAAGTAGATTGCAATGCCGAAAATGGTCCACGTGAGAAAGGCTTGTATTCCCATGGTCACTTCCCGCATGCTGCCGATGGGAACATTCTGCTGCTGCCCCTGCGCATTCTGCGCGGGCATGGTGATGGTGTCCGGTGCGAGAATGGCCACGAGTATGCCGATGAGCAGGAAGAAGGTGGAAATCGCCGCGAAGGTGATAATGGTCTTGCGTGCGAGTCCTTCGCGGAACGTGTATGCGATGATGGCTTGCAGTTTCATGCCTTCTCCTCCCCGGATATCACTTCGATGAACATGTCCTCGAGACTCTGCCGCTTTTGCTGTATGGAGGTGATGGGCACGGCCTGCGCGCGCAGCTGATCGATCACCCCGTTGAGTGCCGCCACGTCGTCGATATACAATTGCAGCATGCCGTCGGCGAATTCCACGCGGAGGCGCGTGGCATCCCATTGCATGCGCAGGGCCTCGGGCACGGGTGCGGCGATGCCGATGCTGTACACGTGCTGCTGCGTGGTGAGTTCGTCCACCGAACCCAGGCGCACCAACTTGCCCTTGTTGAGAATGGCCACGCGGTCGCAGATCAATTCCACTTCGCTGAGCAAATGCGAGTTGAGAAACACTGTGCGGCCCTCGTCGCGCAACCGCACGAGCAAATCGCGAATCTGCTTGCGGCCGATGGGGTCCACGCCATCGGTGGGTTCGTCGAGCATGACCAATCGTGGATTGTTGATCAACGCCTGTGCCAGACCGATGCGTTGCAGCATGCCTTTCGAATATTTGCGGATTTTGGTTTTTCTCCATTTCACCATATCCACCAGGTCCAGCACTTCGTCGATGCGGCGCTCGAGCTGCGCGCTGTCCACGCCGCTGAGCTTGCCGAAATAGCGCAATACCTGTTCGCCGGTGAGAAAATCCGGGTAACGGTGATTCTCCGGCAAATACCCCACACCGCTCTTGGCGGCGGCATCGCCGATGGGACGGCCGAGCAGTGACGCAGTGCCGGATGTGGGAAACACGATTTCCAGCAGTACTTTGATGAAGGTGGTTTTGCCCGCGCCGTTGGGGCCGAGCAAACCGAATATTTCTCCCGCATGCACGTCAAGCGAAAAATCCGCGAGGGCGGTGACCGCTGTCTTGCGTTTACCCTCGAACACTTTCGTGATGCGATCCGCGTGAATGATCTGCATGGTTGTTCCGTGGTGAATGATCGACTAAAATAGAATGAAGCGCGGGATTTGCCAATGCGTGGCGCTTCGCTGCGTGGCGCTTCGCTCCGGTAGCCCGCACCGCGCTGTTCCCGCAACCGCGACGTGCCCGGCGAACCCTGCCGTCGCTGCCAGTGTTGAAGCTCGCATGGAAACCGACCTTCAGAATACCATGGACATTCCAATGACCGATGCTCCATCCCTTCCCGCTTCCGATGCGCGCCTGCTGCGCCACGCCCTTGTTCTTGGCTTGATCACCATCGCCTACAACCTCGCCGAGGGTGCGGTGTCGGTGGCCTTCGGCATGTCGGAGGAAACGCTCGCACTGTTTGGATTCGGCGTCGACAGCTTCGTCGAGGTGATATCCGGTGTGGGCATTGTACACATGGTGCTGCGTATGCGTCGCTCACCGGTGCACGACCGCGATGCGTTCGAGCGGCGAGCCCTGCGCATCACGGGTACGGCATTTTATCTGCTGTGTTGCGGTTTGCTCGTCGGCGCGGTGTACAATATTGCCACGGGTGCTGTGCCCGAATCCACGCTGCCGGGCATCGTCATCTCCGTCCTGTCCATTCTCACCATGTATTTCCTGCTGCGCGCAAAGCTGCGTACCGGGCGCGCCTTGCGCTCGGATGCCATCGTTGCCGATGCGCAATGCACACGCACCTGCCTGTATCTCTCCGTGGTGTTGCTGCTCAGCAGCGGACTGTACGCGCTCGTCGCCCTGCCGTGGATCGACGGTATCGGTTCGCTCGCCATCGCCGTTTTCGCATTCCGTGAAGGTCGCGAGGCCTTCGAAAAAGCGCGCAGCGGCGCACTGGCCTGCTCCTGCCATTGATGCGCGTGCCCTCGCAGGATGCTGAGGGCGAGCGAACGTGGTCGGCGCAGCGCGATGCAAAGCCGATGACCGGCACCTGCGAGGATTATTCTTCTCGCACGGATCGGACGGAAGTAATTCGATGTAATGGCGGATTCGACAATTCTCCTCACTCCCGCTACCCGCGCCGATCTCTACCCGTTGAACACCACTGCATGCCCGGCAGGTGGAATTCTTCTCGGATCGAGCGGCATTCTTGCATCAATTCCCCTCGAATAGTATATTCAAGTTCGTGTTTTTTGAACCAAGGAGTACCATGCCACAGCATAAGTCAGCAGAGAAACGAGTTCGCACGTCGGCGCGTCGCCGCTTGTACAATCGCATGAACAAATCGATGATGAAGACGGCGATCAAGGATTTGCGCGCCACGACGGACAAGACCAGCGCGGAGACGAAGTACAAGAAGGTGTCTGCACTCCTCGACCGTCTCTCCACGCGTGGCATCATTCACAAGAATTTCGCGGCAAACAAGAAGTCCAAGCTCGCACGTTTCGTTCAGAAACTGGGGTAACGCTCACTGCTGGACGGCCGCCACGCGGCGGTCGGTCACACGACGGCCGCGCTCGGCGCATCCGTCGTCCTTGCACCGGGCACATCATGGAGCCTCCTAGTACATTGCCATCGCAGCGTCGCATTCGACCCGGAGTCCGATCATGACCGGGACGGAATGGCTTGACGCTGCGCTCTTTTTATTTTCCCTTTTCATCGCGACCATGGTCGCCATTGCCGAAGCCGCCATCACCGCCGCGTCGCGTAGCCGACTCGAGGAAATGGCGGATCGTCACGATATTGCCGCGCGCCATGCGTTGCGGCTGAAGGACGGCGACGAGGACCGTCAGGCCACCGTGCAAATCGCCTCGGCGCTGCTGCTCGTCGTGGCGAGCATGCTCATAGCGCCCTATCTGCTGCAATGGGCCATTGATGTAGCCACCTGGTCGCAGCAACCCTGGCTGAACGGGGTGTTTACCGTGCTGGCCGTGCTCTTCGTGGGCGCGCTCATCGCATCCGTGTTTCTGCTGTGGACCGTGCTGTTCGGACGCGCCATCGGCGCGCGCTACGCCGAAGCGCTGGTGCTGCGCGTCGCTGGAGGGTTTCTGTCGCTGCATCGCGTACTTCGGCCCTTGCAGCGACTCAACACCGCCGTGGCACAGGGTTTTCTCGGACCGTTCAAGGCCAACGCCGCCTTCCATGCCAGCGTCACCACCGAGGAAAACCTCATGGACATCCTGGAGGATGGCGCAAAAACCGGCTTGCTCGACCGCACCGAGCATGAACTGATCGAGAGTATTTTCCAATTCACCGAAACCACTGCTCGCGAAATCATGATTCCGCGCACTGATGTGGTGGCGGTGGAAATCGGCATGCCCGCCGACAGCATTCTCGAAACCTTCCTCGAAGAAGGATTCACCCGCATGCCGGTGTACCGCGAGTCCATGGACAATGTGCTCGGAGTGGTCTATGCCAAGGATGTGATCAGTCTCGTTCAGCATCGCGATCTGATCATCCTGCAAGATATCATCCGTCCCGCCTACATCGTGCCGGAAACGAAACCGATTTCCGATCTGCTGCGCGAATTCCAGCTCAAGCGCCTGCACATGGCGATTGTGGTGGACGAATTCGGCGGCACCGAAGGCATTATCACCATGGAGGACATTCTCGAAGAAATCGTGGGCGATATTCGCGACGAGTACGACGAGGAGGAAAGTCCCTTCGCTCTGCTTCCCGACGGATCGGTGGAAGTGGAGGCCATGGAAAACATTTCCGATTTCAATACTTACACGGATTACACCATTCCCGAGAGCGACGATTACGATACCATCGGAGGATTCGTGACCTCGCTGTTCGGACGCATTCCCGAAGCCGGCGAGTTCATCGACTTCGAGGATATGCGCATCGACGTGCTCGAGGCCGAGGATCGTCGGGTGATCCGTGTACGTCTGTCGCGGGTAGAGGCCGACACGGCTTCGTGATTTCGCGTCCGGGTGCTATTTTACACGACCATCATCATTCGTTGACCCTGTAGCACGCACGACCGGAGGGCTCGCGATGCAAGCACTCGCATCACTGTTATTCGCCATCGTTCCCATGGGCCTGTATTTGTGGGGCATCTGGGCTATGGACCGCTACGACCGCGAGCCCATCGGGCTGCTGTTGTTGAATTTCGCCTGGGGGGCGCTCGGCGCCATTTTCTTCGCCATTGTCTTCAGCGTGTCGATGAGCGAGATGCTCGGCACGTCCGACATACAGAACGCCGTGTTCATCGCGCCGCTCACCGAGGAAATCACCAAGGGCATCTTTTTGCTGTGGACTGTGCGGGATCGGCGCTTCGACAACATCACCGACGGCGTGGTGTACGGCATGGCCATCGGCCTGGGATTCGGCATGACGGAGAATTTTCTCTATTTCCTCGGCGCGAGTACTGCGGGCGAATGGGTGACAATGGTGGTGGTGCGCACGCTGTTCACTGCGGTAATGCACGCCATGGCCACGGGTATTCTCGGTGCCTTCATCGGCTACACGAAATTCGGCAAGTCGCTGCTGCGCCTGCCGCTGCGTTTGCTGGGTTTGGGACTGGCGATGTTCATGCATTTTTTCTGGAACTACTCGGTCACGCTCAGTTCTCCCGCTGGCATCGGACTCGGCACGGTGTTCATTTTCCTGAGCCTGTTCGTGATCATCATCGTGCTGCAACTGTCGCTGCTGGCGGAAAATCGACTGCTTATCCGCGAACTCACCGAAGAGGCGGAACTTGGTCTGATTCCCGCCGTGCATTTGCAGTATCTGCCCTTCACCAGCAAGCGCAGGCTTCTGGGCTGGCTGTCGCCCACCATCGATCGCAAACAGTATATCGGCCTCGCCACGCGGTTGGCGTTTCGCAAGTTCCAGAGCCGCAATTCGCATGGTGAGCTGCGCGACAAGTATCTGGGCGAAGTGGAGGAATTGCGCGGGAGCATCGGGCACATGCTGCGGGCCGATGCCGACGACGAGGCCGCGCGGCTGTTCTGATCTGCCGGCGAGGCGCGTGCGCAACGCGCGCAGGGTTTGGCGGGTCCGTCGCGGCATGCTACCTTGAACATGTGTACAGCCGCAGCGACACAGCGTACGCGCGGCTGTGTGGTCCACTGTCATCCATGCATGGAAGAGGGATATGATTCACGTTCTGCTCACGTTCGGTACCAGGCCGGAGGCCATCAAGCTCGCACCCGTCGTCGCCGCCTTGCGCGCGCGGCCCGACCGCTTCCGCGTCAGCGTTTGTCTCACCTCGCAGCACAAGGACATGCTGCGGCAGGTGACGGAGTTTTTCGGCATACGCGAGGATGTGGATCTCGACGTGATGACACACAACCAATCGCTCGAACACATCACCGCCACGGTGCTGACGCGCATGCGTGATGTGATGGCCGAATTGCGCCCCGATGTGCAATTGGTGCAGGGCGACACCACCACGGTGTTTGCCGCCGCTCTGGCCGCGTTTTACGCGCGCATACCCGTGGGACATGTGGAAGCCGGCCTGCGCACCTTCGATAAGTTCAGTCCCTTTCCCGAGGAAATGAACCGCACACTCACCGCATCGCTCACGGATTTTCATTTCGCGCCGACCCGGCGCGCGGCCGACAATCTCTTGCGTGAGGGGAGGGATGCCTCCAACGTGTTCGTCACGGGGAACACGGTGGTGGACGCGCTGTTTCTCGGCAAACATCTCCTGGAACGACGCGATGCCAGTGAGCGCGAAGCCCTGCTGCTGGAAGCGCAGTTGCCCGAAGATGTGATGCGGCGCATGCTCGACGGCGGCAGCCGCGTGATCACCGTCACCGCCCATCGCCGCGAGAGTTTCGGCGAACCCTTCGAGCAAATGTTCGCCGCCATGCGGGATATTGTGGAAGAACACGGGGACGTGGAAATCGTGTACCCGGTGCATCCAAATCCCAATGTGCGCGAACTGGCGGACCGCATGCTGCGCGGTCGCGAGCGCATCCATCTCCTGCAGCCGCTGCGTTACGAGCAACTGCTGTATCTGATGGACAGCAGCACGCTGCTGCTCACCGATTCCGGTGGCATTCAGGAAGAGGGTCCCTCGCTGCGCAAACCCGTGCTGGTGATGCGCGAAGTCACCGAACGTCCCGAAGGCATCGATGCCGGCGTGGCACGCCTGGTGGGCACCGATCGCGAGCGCATTCGCTCTGAAGTACGGCGCCTGCTCACCGATGCCGAGGCCTACGCGGCCATGGCCACGGGCAACAATCCTTACGGCGACGGCCAGGCCAGCGAACGCATCGCCGAGACCTTGTGGGAGCGCCTCGGTGACTGATCGTCGCCCTCGCGTGGTTTTCGATGCTCACGCGATCACACCACGGCGTTCGGGCATCGGTGAATACAGTGCGCGTCTCCTCGCGGCAATGCTGAACGAAGCCAGCGAAGAGATTGAAATGCATGCCTACGCCAATGGAGCGATACGGCCGCTGCGCGCAGTCGAGGAGCTTCCGGCCATCGCCGATGGCAGTTTGTACGCCGTGAAACATCAGCGGGAATTGCCGCGGCTGCTGCGCGCGGGCGACTACGACCTGCTGCACATGCCGGAGTTCATCATCCCGCCACGCGTACCCATTCCCTCGGTGGTGACGCTGTATGATGTGATTCCGTTGGCGAAGCCCGAGTATATCGCGAAATCCCTCAAAGTGCGCCTTCTCCCGCTGTACCGCTGGATGATGCGTCGCGCGACGCGCGTCGCCAGGCGCGTGCTCACCATTTCCGAGCACAGCAAGGGCGATATCGTGCGCATGCTCGGCGCCGATCCCGCGCGCATCGATGTCACGCCGCTGGCCGCGACAGTCGAGGTGGATGCTGCGCCCTTGCCCGCGGCGCTGCGGGATCGTCTCGGCGGGTATCGCTATGCGCTGTACGTGGGCAGGCACGATCCATACAAGGGGCTGGGATTGTTGTTCGACGCGTTCGCTCGTGTGAAGGACGCCGATGGTGTGCGCGACGTGTGCCTTGTGGTGGCGGGAGCGCGGGACGAGCGCTATGGCTACGCGGAGCAGTTGGAGAAACTGGACGTGCGGCATCGCGTGCACTTCCTCGATTACGTGGCGCCCGGGCAACTCTCGTCGCTGTACGCGAACGCCGAGGCCTTCATCTTTCCCTCGCTGTACGAGGGATTCGGCCTTCCGCCGTTGGATGCCATGCGCCACGGCGTGCCGGTGTTGTGCAGCGATCGGAGTTCGCTGCCCGAGGTGGTGGGGGATGGAGCGCTCACCGTGAATCCGGAAGCGACGGAGGAATTCGCTTCCGCATTGCGCCGTGTGTTGACCGATGCTACCTTACGAGCTACGCTGGTGGAGCGCGGACTGGCGCGCCAATCGCGCTTTTCGTGGTCGCGTACCGCCGCGCTCACCGTGGAGTGCTACCAGCGTGCGTTGGCCCGCCCCAGCCGTTGACAACGATACGAACGCCCGGATTGAAAGCGCAGGATATGTCAGGAAATTTACTCGAACGACTCGGTGCTCACCAGGGATTGCTCCTCGCCCCCATGGAGGATGTGACCGACATGTCCTTCCGCCAGATTTGCAAGGAATTCGGCGCCGACATCGTGTACACGGAATTCGTGAATGCCGACGGGTTGGTGCGCAGTGCCAAGCCCACCAAAACGCGGCAGAAAATGCTGATCCGAGAAGAGGAGCGCCCCGTGGGTATCCAAATCTACGGGGGCAATCTCGACACCATGCGCGAGGCGGCCGGCATTGCCGAGGCGGAGCAGCCGGATATTCTCGACATCAATGCCGGATGTTGGGTGAAAAAGGTGGCGGGGCGCGGTGCGGGTGCGGGCTTGCTCAAGGATCTGCCGTACATGGTGCGCATGGCCGAAGCCATTGTGCAACAGGTACGCATACCTGTGACGCTGAAAACGCGCATCGGCTGGGATCACGATTCGATACAGATCACCGAACTCGCCCGCATGCTGCAGGATGTGGGCGTGGAGGCGCTCACCGTGCACTGCCGCACACGGCAACAGGGGCACAGCGGCGATCCCGATTGGAGCTGGATTCCGCGCATCAAGCAGGTGGTGGACATCCCGGTGATACTCAACGGCGGTGTGATGGAGCCGGAGGATGTGCCTCGCGCCTTCGCCGAAACCGGTTGCGATGCCGTGATGATAGCGCGCGGCGCTATAGCCAATCCATGGATTTTCCGCGAAGCAAAACAACTGATGGCTGATGGTACACTGCCCGCTCCACCGTGTTTCGCCGAGCGCATCGACACAGCGCTGCGGCATCTTCGCATGTCGGTGGCGGTAAAAGGCGAACGCCGCGCGGTGCTGGAAATGCGCAAGCACTATATCGCCTATCTCAAGTATGTACCAAACAGCCGACAGATGCGGCATATTCTGATGAAACCCGAGACACTCGCCGAAGCCGAGGACGTATTGCACAGTCTGCTTTTTTTTGAAGAAATCCTCACGAATGAGGAGCATTTCCGGGAACCAGGCGCGGTGTTGGCGGGTTGAACGTTTCTGTGGCCTGTGAAAAATTGAATCGGAGATGCAGCTTCGCTTTTTCTTGACATCTTCGTTCAATTATGGTATTATTGAAATAGTTGAAGTTAATACCTGAGTCTAAACCTGTTACTTTAACTTAACCACACCAAGGAGAAGAATATGAGAAAACTCCGTAAGTCTGTGGTGCTTTTTTGTGCTGCGGCAATCCTTGCCGGCGGCGGCTTGATTTCCGGCTGTACGTCGTACGCCACGCCGGAGCAGTTGGCCCGCATTGCCGAGTTGGAGCGCGAAATCAGTGCCCTCGAGTCCGCAATTCAAACCAAGCAGTCGCAGATCGGGACGCTGGATCGGCAGATCTCGGCCCAGGAAGCCAAGCTGGAGCAATGTGCGAAGGACAAGGAACTCGTCCGTCAGCGCCTGGCCAACTGGAAAGGCAACTGAGTCAACCCCGTTCAATGAAAACAATCTATTCAAGCGAGGAAAGAATCATGAGATGGAATAAAATCGCATTCCTTACCGTCGCGCTCGGGTTGTTCTTCATGGCCGGGAGTTCGCTCGTGTTCGCCCAGCAGGAAGAAATGACCGAAGAGCAGGCCGCGCAGAAGATCCAGACCCTGGAAAAGCGCGTCTCTGATCTCAAGAAGCAGCAAAGCAACCTCGATTCGCAAATCGAGGAGAAAAACCGTGTGCTCAAGTCCAAGCAGGATGATTACGAGCGCTGCGTCGATGAACTCTACGCCCTCGTCGGCGCCACCCGTCAGGATGTGGATGCTTTCGAAGCCCGCCTGAAACGTCTGGAAGGCAAAATCAGCGATCTGCTGCGCCTTTCGCCCATGGATCTGCTCGCCCGCAAGGGTGAAGTGGACGAGGCGGAAGAAGAGTACAAGAGCCTCTCCGGCAACAAGATCAGCCTCCTGCCCGCGTTCTACGATCGCGTGCAGCGCGTGGGCGAGAATATCCGCACCCTGCGTGAGACCCTGAGCCGCGCCGAGAAAACCTACGTGGTCGGCACCTGGGCCAAGGATCGCGACTGCCTCTGGAACATCGCCAAGAAACCGGATATCTACGGTGATGCCTTCAAATGGCCGAAAATCTGGCAGAAGAACCGCGACCAGATCAAGAATCCCGACATCATTCATCCGGGTCAGGTCCTGAAGATTCCGGCTCCCGCGCCGCTCACTCCGGAAGAGGAAAGCGCAGCGCGCAAGTACTACCGCCAGAAGCGCGAAGCCGAAATGAACGCCACGACCACCACCGCGCCGGAAAACGTGAATAAATAATTCCGCCCCGGCGGCGCGCCTCCCCGCGCGCAGCTCAGGCACGGTACTTTGCGGAAAAACCCTTACATTTGATGATGTAAGGGTTTTTCCGCATTTCCGACGGCAGTGCATCGACGGACGGACCCGCAGGCAGGAGACATAGTGGAAATAGAACGACGCATACGCATCAACGGAACCAATCCGGTGGTGCTCTTCGGCTTCAACGACAGCAATCTGCGCATCATCGAAGACCGCTTCGACGCCACACTCGTGGCGCGTGGCGACTCCGTGCTCATCCGCGGCGAGGACGAGGTGGTGGAGCAGGTCGAGAAAGTGCTCAAGGAGCTGATGTTCGTTGTGAACAAAACCGATTCGCTGAGCGAGCGCGACGTACACACGGTGATCGACGTGTTCACTACCGGCACCACGCCGGAGGTCGCGCCCGAGGAAGTGGAAAATATCGTCCTCTACGCGAAAAAGGATTATATCAAGGCGAAAACCGCGGGGCAGGTCGCCTATCTGAATTCCATTCGCCAGAACGACATCGTGTTCGCCATCGGCCCGGCCGGCACCGGAAAAACCTATCTGGCCGTGGCGGCCGCCGTGGCCGCGCTGCGCAAACACGATGTGCTGAAAATCGTGCTCGCACGACCAGCCGTGGAAGCGGGCGAAAGTCTCGGCTTCCTGCCCGGCGACTTGCGCGAAAAGGTGGACCCCTATCTGCGTCCACTTTACGATGCTCTCGATGACATGCTGCCCGCCGAGAAGCTGAAAACCTATCTCGAGCGCCGCACCATCGAGATCGTGCCGCTGGCCTACATGCGCGGCCGCACGCTCAACAACGCCTTCATCATCCTCGACGAGGCGCAGAACGCCACTTCGATGCAGATGAAGATGTTCCTGACGCGGCTCGGCGCCAACGCCCGCGCCATCATCACGGGCGATGTGACGCAAATCGACCTGCCCTCGCGCAGCACCTCGGGCCTGGTGGAAATCCAGAGCATACTGCAGGGCATCGACGGCGTGTCGTTCGTGTACTTCGACAAGCAGGACGTCGTACGCCATCGTCTGGTGAAAAACATCATCGAGGCATACGAACGCCACAGCGGCGAGGCGCGGGAGTGACGGCTGAGCAGCCTTTGCCGCTGCTGCGGCGCACCTTGTTCGTTGTGCTTCTGGCGCTGCTGCTTTCGTTCGAACCCGCCACTAACAGCGCCTCGGCCCGCGCCGAGCGCGCCGTGGTCGTGTACGTGCTGCCCTCGCGGCAGCGCCTGCGCGTACGCATGCTCCGCGGTCGCCACCGCGCCGCAACGCGCCACAGAGTGATTCCAACCACCGTTTGCCATCAAGGATAGATTATGTACGAAGAACAACTCGCCCTCGCACGAGACATACGAAAACGGGTCACCGATCTCCGGGGGTATCTTTGACATCGATAAAAAGAAAAGCGAAATAGCGCAGCTCGAGGAGAAGACCCAGCAGTCCGGTTTCTGGAACGACAACATCGAAGCCCAGAAAGTGATGCAGGAAATTTCGCTGCGCAAGGAATGGGTGGAGTTCTGGGAAAAAGCCAACGCGCGCTCGGAAGATTTCATCGCCCTCGTGGAACTGGCCGAGGAAAGCGGCGACGAAGGCATGGCCGACGAACTCGCCGGTGAACAGGTCTCGGTGCTGGCGCTGGTGGATGAACTCGAGTTCAAAAACATGCTCTCGGGCGAGGACGACCGCCGCAACGCCATTCTCACCATTCACTCGGGCGCCGGTGGTACCGAGTCGCAGGACTGGGCCGAAATGCTCTATCGCATGTATCTGCGCTACTGCGACCGCCGCGGCTTCAGCGTGGCGCTGGTGGATGAGCTGGAGGGCGAAGGCGCCGGCATCAAGAGCGTGACGCTGGAAATCACCGGCCCCTACGCGTTCGGTTATCTGAAAAGCGAAATCGGCGTGCATCGCCTTGTGCGCATTTCGCCCTTCGATTCCGCGAAACGGCGTCACACCAGCTTCGCCTCGGTGTTCGTGTATCCGGAAATCGACGACGATATCGTCATCGAAATCAATCCCGCCGATCTGAAAATCGATACCTTCCGCAGCGGCGGCAAGGGTGGGCAGAATGTGAACAAGGTCGAAACCGCCGTGCGCATCACGCACGTACCCACCGGCGTGGTGGTGGCCTGCCAGCAGGAGCGTTCGCAGTTGCAGAACAGACAGACGGCGATGAAACTCCTGCAGTCGCGCCTCTATCAGATGGAGCGCGAAAAGGAGGCCGCCAAGCTGGCGTCCATCGAGGACAGCAAGAAGAAAATCGAATGGGGCAGCCAGATCCGCTCCTACGTGTTCCATCCCTACAACATGGTGAAGGATCATCGCACCAGCCATGAAACCAGCAATGTGCAGGCGGTGATGGACGGCGATCTCGAAGGCTTCGTGCAGGCCTATTTGCTCAAATACGGCAACGCCGTCGCGGCGATGCCCACGTAATCGCGCGGACAGCACACTCATGCGATTCGAGCGTTTCATCGCCTTGCGCTATCTGCGCACGCGCAATCTCTCCCGCTTCCTTTCGTTCATGACCGCCGTTGCGGTGGGCAGCGTGGCTATAGGCACGGCCGCGCTCATCATCACGCTCACCATTCTCGGCGGTTTCGAGAAGGAGTTACGCTCGAATCTGATCGGGTTTTCGGCACATGTTCAGGTGGGTGTGTTCCGCGACGATGTGGTGATCGAGGATCCCCGCGTGGGCTCGCGCCTGCTCGAGGTGGACAATGTGGCGTCGGCGGGGCCCTATCTCTCGCGCGAGGCCATCGCCATCACGCGCGACGACATTGATGGTGTGCGCGTCAAAGGGCTCGATTCCGCCCGCGATCTTTCGCGCATCCGGGATAAAATTGTACTGGGGAGCTATACGCTCAATCCGGTGGACGGACGGCATTCGGTGCTCATCGGCAAGCGCTTGGCCGACAAGCTGAACCTCACCGTGGGCGATCGCGTGCTGCTGCTGGGAGTGTCGGATTTCCGCAACGTGAGCGAAGCGCCCAAGGTGCAATGCACCATCCGAGGCCTGTACGAAACCGGCATGGCCGAGTACCTCGACGACGTGTACGTGTTCACCGCGCTGGAAACCGCGCAGCGCGTATTCGCCCTGCCCGACCGCATCAGCGGCTACGACGTGCTGTGCGACAACGTGGATGCTGTGGAGAGCACGGTGGACGCCATACAGGCGCGGCTGGGGTATCCCTACGATCCGCGTTCGGTGTTTTCGCTGTACCGGCATTTGTTCATCTGGATCGATTTGCAGCAGCAACTCATTCCCGTGGTGGTGGGTTCGCTCATCGTGATTTCGGTGTTCAACGTCATCGCCACCTTGCTGCTGTTCGTGATAGAGAAAACGCAGGCCATCGGCATCATGCAGGCGTTGGGCGCATCGCGCAAGCGCATCCGCCGCGTGTTCATGATGCAGGGCTTGCTGATAGGCGGAGCCGGTGCGGCGGTGGGAGCGGTGCTCGCGTTTGTGCTGTGTTTTGCCCAGCTGCAATTCCGCTTCTTCAGTTTGCCGCAGGACGTGTATTTCATGACCACGGTGCCCATTGATTTGCGGCTGGATGTGTTCGTTGGCGTGATGCTGGTGGCCGTGCTGCTGGCGTTTCTTTCATCACTGGTGCCCGCGTGGCTCGCCGCGCGCCTCAATCCCATTCGCTCGATCAGGTTTCACTGACGCATGAACATCGAACGCTACATCGCGCGACGCTACCTGTTCGGACGCAAGCGCTTCAGCTTCATCAACATCATCTCGCTGCTGGCGACACTGGGCATCATGTTCGGTGTGGCCAGTCTCATCGTGGTGATGTCGGTGTTCAATGGCTTCAACGGACTTGTCACATCCATACTTCAGGACTTCGATCCGCATATCAAGGTGGAGCGCATTCCACGCAGCGAAGGGAAGAGCGAGCGCGAGGTGCGCGCCGTGCTGGCGGAGCGCGACGATGTACGCGGACTGTCACCGTTCATCCAGCGCAAGGCCATGGCCATGGTCGGCGGGGCGGCGAATTTCGTATGGGTGAAAGGCGTGTCGCCCGACAGCGCCCGCAGTGTGACCAAGGTGGCTGACATGATGATGCTCGGCAGCTTCGACCTGCGGCAGCGCAACGGGGTGGTGTTGGGCATCACTCTGGCCGACCGCATGCGCGTAATGGTGGGCGACACCTTGCTGCTGTACAGTCCCGCCGGCATGGAAAATATTCTCACCCAGTATGTTGCGCCCACGGTGTTGCGCTGTCCGGTGACGGGCATTTATCAATCGCGCAACAAGTTGTACGATGGCGCGTACGCCTTCCTTTCCCTCGCGGATGCGCAGCGCCTGTTCCGCATGCCCGGCGAGGTGACGGGGTACGAACTGCGCCTGAACGATATCGACGACAGCAACGACGCGCGCGAGGAGCTGGCCAATGCCATTGGTGAAGGGTGGAATGTGCTGACCTGGTACGACTTGCACAGGGACCTCTACTCGGTAATGGCCATCGAGCGTTGGAGCGCATTCATCCTGCTCGCCATCATCATCGCCGTGGCGGTGTTCAACATTCTCGCTTCGCTCACCATGCTTGTGTTGGAGAAAAAACGAGACATCGGCATACTGCGCACCATGGGGCTTTCGGCGCTGCGCGTACAGCGGCTGTTTCTGATGCAGGGAGTGTGGATCGGCCTGATCGGCGTGTTGAGCGGACTCGCGCTCGGATTGTTGCTCACCTGGCTGCAGGCGGAATTCGGGCTGGTGCGCTTGGATGCCGCGTTCATCATTCCAGCAATACCCGTGGACGTGCGCGTCGCGGATATTGTGCTCATCGTGCTTGCCACGTTCGGACTCACCTTGCTTGCGGCCTGGTATCCGGCACGGCGGGCTCGAAACGTGGAAATCATCGACGCGGTGCGTTGGGAATAATATGCGACGCGGCGCGACCATAATGTTTGGAGGACGGCATGGCTGAAGGAATCGTGGTGGTGAATGGCGTGAGCAAGGCCTACGCCGCCGGCGCGGGGCGCCTGGACGTGTTACGTTCCGCCTCTATGACGGTGGAGGAGGGATCGGTGGTGGCGATAGTCGGAGCCTCCGGCGCGGGGAAGAGCACCTTGCTGCACATCATCGGTGCCCTGGATCGCCCGGACGCCGGTTCTGTGCTGCTGGATGGCGAGAACATGTTCGCTCTGAACGACAATGATCTGGCGGCGTTCCGCAATGCGCGCATGGGCTTCGTGTTTCAATTCCATCATCTTTTGCCCGAGTTCACCGCGCGTGAGAACATCGCCATTCCGTGCATGATCGCGGGAATGACGCATGAGGCCGCCATGCAGCGCGCGAGCACCCTGCTCGATGTGGTGCATGTGGCGCATCGCGCCGACGCGCGTCCTTCCGAGCTGTCCGGCGGTGAGCAGCAGCGCGTGGCCGTGGCGCGCGCGCTCGCCAATCAGCCACGCGTGGTGCTTGCCGACGAGCCCAGCGGCAATCTCGACGAGGACAATGCCGCCATGCTGCACGAAATGCTGTGGACATTGGCACGGGAACAGGGGCAGACCTTCGTGATTGTCACACACGACAATCAGCTCGCCCGCCGTGCCGATGCCGTGTGGCGCTTGCACGATGGCGGGCTTCAGCGCGACGCCTAGGCGCTTCGCATTGCATGGCGCGATATGCATGCGGTTTCGTATGTTCATTATTTGATTGAATTCTTTTCACAGCTACGAGAGTGGAGAACACGCGATGGCAAAAATCCAGCAACGTCGACGCAAGCAGATGCCGAAGTCGACCATCTCCGAGGCCGAACTCCCACAGAAAACCAACTACGTGATCATGATCGTGGGAGTGATTGTGCTGTTGTTCGGTGTGCTCATCATGGCATCGGGTGATGCCTACAGCGCGACGGCGGTGACCTATGCGCCGATCATTCTGTTCATCGCCTACTGTGTGATCATCCCGTTGGGGATTATGTACAAGAAAAAGTCTTCGGACAGCGAGCCCGCGTAGGCGCGGTTTCGATACCAGCATTTGTCCATCACCATCAGCAAGCGAATTCCTATGAATTTCAATCTCTGGCATCGAGTATCCGCGGGAATCGTGTTCGTCGTTTCGACGATCGTGTTCCTGATGACCGTCGCGCCGACGATCTCGTTCTGGGATTGCGGCGAATTCATCACCGCCGCGGTCACCATGGGTGTGCCGCATCCGCCGGGTGCGCCGTTTTTCCAGCTCGTCGGACGCATGTTCTCACTGCTGCCGTTTTCCGACGATCTCGGCTTCCGCGTGAATCTGCTCTCCACCTTCAGCAGTTCGCTGGCGGTGTTGTTCACCTATCTCATTGCGCTTCGTTTCCTGCGTCAGTGGAAGGGCGAGCCCACCACGACGCTGGCCGCGGTGAACATGACGGTGGCTGCTGCCATCGGGGCCTTCATTCTCTCCTGGAGCGACACGTTTTGGTTCAACGCCTCCGAAGCCGAAGTGTACGGCATCGGCATGTTCTTCATCACCGCGGTGATGTGGATCGCCACCGAGTGGTACTTCAAGATCGGTGTGTTCAACAGCGAGCGCTCGCTGCTGTTGATTGCCTATTTGATGGGTCTGAGTATCGGCGTGCACTTGTTGTCGCTGCTCGCGCTGTTCTACGTGTTCTTCCTCATCTTTTTCCGCGACAAAGGCCGCAATGATTTGAGTGTACGCGCCTTCGCCATCGCCTTGGTGGCCATGGGAGCGGGCTTCTTCGTGATTTATCCCGGCATCGTCAAGTACGTGCCGGCCATGTTGGGCGACAGCGGCATGCGTTATGTGCTGCTGGTGTTGCTCCTCGCGTTGATCGGCGTTGTGGCCGCCAAGCAATTGCATCCGCAGTTGCGCATGGTGGCGCTCGCCACGCTGCTGGTGACGCTGGGCTTTTCCACGTACACCATCGTGCCGATTCGAGCGGGTCAGCAGCCTGCGCTCAATGAAAATGCCCCCGCGACTCTGGAAGGCCTCTACAGCTATCTCAATCGCGATCAGTACGGCTCGTATCCCTTGCTCAGCGGCCCGAATTACGATCCCGTGACGCGCAGCATAAACATGGAGAAGAAGACCTTCCTGCCGCGTCGCTGGAGTCACGAGCATGTGAAGGCCTACAGCGAGTACAGTTCGGATTTCGAATATTTCCTCAAGTTCCAGCTCGGCCACATTTATCTGCGCTACTTCCTCTGGAATTTCGTGGGCCGCGCGGGCGACATTCAGGATGCGCCGGTGGCGTTCGTGGGCGAGGTGGGAGACTGGTCCGAAAGCCCGGGTTATCCGAACCGCTACTATGCGATTCCCTTTATTCTCGGACTGCTCGGTATGATTTACCACTTCCGCAAGGATTACCGCACCGGTGTGTCCATGGCCGTGCTCTTCTTCATGATGGGCGCGGGACTGGTGCTGTATTTCAACATGGCGGAGCCACAGGTACGTGAACGCGATTACTTCTTTGTGGGCAGTTTCCAGGTGTTCGCGCTCTGGGCGGGGCTCGGGGCGTACAGCTTGATTGAACTGATCACCGAGAAACTCAATCGCAACGAGGCCGTGGGTGTCGCGATGGCGCTGCTGTTGCTGGTCGCGGCGCCGGTGAACATGCTGGCGAACAACTATCAGACGCACGACCGCCATCACAACTACGTGGCCTTTGATTACGCCTACAATCTGTTGCAGAGTTGCGAAAAGGATGCGATTCTTTTCACCGGCGGTGACAACGACACCTTCCCCGTGTGGTATCTGCAATACGCCGCAGGTTTCCGCCGCGACGTACGGGTGGTGAATCTGAGCTTGCTCAACACACCGTGGTATTCCAAGCAGCTCAAGAACGAGCGGCCGTACGGCGCCTTGCCGGTGAATATTTCCTACTCCGATCAGGAATTGGAACTGATGCGTCCCGTGCAGTGGGAGGGACAGAGCGTGAGCGTGCCGATCGATCCGGAGAAGATCGACCTGTCAACGCTCAAGGATGTGCCTGCTGTACGCGCCGCGCTCGAAGTGCCGCGTACGATGTCCTTTACCGTGCCGCCCACCTACACCGATCCCAGTGGCGCGCAGGGCATTCGCAATCAGGACATTTTGATCATCGACATCCTGAACAACAACATCAACAACCGGCCCATTTACTTCGCATTGAGCACCGCGCCTCAGGACCGCATCGGTCTTGAACGCAATCTCATCGTGGAAGGTATGGCCTACCGTGTCACGCCTTACTCCATGCCCGATCGCCGCGACCGCTACTATCCCGCGGTGAACATCGGCATTGTGAAAAAGCATCTGACGCAGTTGCGCAACGAGCCGGTGAAGGATCGCGCCTACGGATTCATGTTCCGCCAGCTCACCAACCCGGATATCAACCTCGACGAAGCCAGCACGAAGATGGTGTACAGCTTCCGCGTGCTGTACATGGCACTCGGACAGGTGATGATGCAGGACGCGGGCGACATCGAAGGTATGAAGGCCGTGTTGGATAAAATGGAGAAAACCATTCCGACCGCGCTGCACGAGTTCGATCCCAATCTGCGCATCGATCTCGCGAGCATGTACCTGATGGTGGGCGACACGCCTGGTTATCTGAAGGTCGCCAAGTCGCTCGAGTCGTATTTCCTCGAAGAGTTGAAAAAAGATCCAACAGGCGATAACACCTACCGCAATCCCTACCGCGTGTTGATCGAGTATTACGAAACCGCCGGCGAGTATCAGAAAGGCATCGACATCATCCGTCAGGCACAGAAGTACTCGCAGTACGGCGGCGATCCTTCGCTGGAGCAGCGCGTCCGTCAGTACGAACAGTGGCTGCGCGAGGGTCGCAAGACACCGCCAGCGCCAGACACATTGGCCGGGAAGTAACCTCACATTCAGGAGCGCGCGTTCGTTTCGAGCGCGCGCTCCGCTATTTTCTGAAGGAACGGGTATGCCGCGAACACTTATCACCGGCGGAGCCGGATTTCTCGGAAGCCATTTGTGCGAGCGCTTGTTGGCCGAGGGTCACGACGTGCTGTGCATGGACAATCTGATCACGGGTGATCTCGCGAACATCGATCATCTGTTCGGGTCGCCGGGTTTCCGTTTTGTCAAATACGATGTGACCGAATTCGTGTATGTGGAAGGCGGGCTCGATTACATATTGCATTTCGCCTCGCCGGCCAGTCCCATCGATTATCTCAAACTCCCCATTCAAACGCTGAAGGTGGGCTCGCTCGGTACGCACAAGGCGTTGGGTTTGGCCAAAGCCAAGAAGGCGCGCTTTTTGCTCGCGTCCACTTCGGAAGTATACGGTGATCCGGAAATTCACCCGCAGGTGGAATCCTACTGGGGCAATGTGAATCCCGTGGGTCCGCGCGGCGTGTACGACGAAGCCAAGCGCTTCGCCGAGGCCATGACCATGGCCTATCACCGCTATCACGGCGTGGAGACGCGCATCGTGCGCATTTTCAATACCTACGGCGAGCGCATGCGCGTCAACGATGGCCGCGCCATTCCCGCGTTCATGTCGCAGGCGATTCGTGGCGAGGATCTCACCGTATTCGGCGACGGCATGCAAACGCGCAGTGTGTGCTACGTGTCGGATTTGGTGGATGGGATCTACCGTCTCCTCATGTCCGATTATTCCGATCCGGTCAACATCGGCAATCCCGACGAAATCACCATGCTCGATCTGGCGCGCGAGGTGCGCGAGGTGGTGGGCAGCGCATCCGCCATTGTGCATCGCGAGTTGCCGGAGGACGATCCCAAGGTGCGTCAGCCGGACATCACGCTTGCGCGCAATCTGCTCGGCTGGCAGCCGCTTGTGCCCCGCCACGAGGGCTTGCAGCGCACGGCGAAGTACTTCCGGGAGAAACTGGGCTAAAACCGCTCTTGCCGCGTTGAGTCACTCCGGCATTGACACCGGGGACGCGGAGACGTAGAAACACCGAACTCCTCCGAGTGCACTGTGTTGGCGCAGCCCTCTGAGTGCGCTGTGCTCGCAACGCAACTGCGGAGCAGGCCAGCTACTCCTCCCGCACGGCCAGCGTCAAGGCCACAGGGAGTATCATGGTGAAATACGAGCCCCAGGCGACGAAGAAGGCGAAGGCCGCGACAATGTACGCCAGCAGCGCGAAGAGGAAGAGATGCTCGCGGTTGAGACGTCGGCGGTACGCGGGGCGCACGAGCAAGAGGCTCAGCGCGACGAGCAGCGGGAGATTGAGCGCCGCCGACACGACCGCCTTGGCGCGTGAACTGTCCCACGGTGCGAAAAAGGCGAGAGAGCCGATGGCCAGCCGCTGCGGTATGCGCCAGGGACGTGCCAGCATATCCTTCTTCGCTTCCTCCCACAACACCGCATCGGCGGCCGGATCCACGGCGCCGTAATAACGCTCGCGGAATTCCTTGCCCGTGGCGCGGCGGTACACGTCGGCCATGGGATAATCACCTCCGAAATATACCGCCTCGCCCTTCCAGTAGTGGTAGCCGTTGCCGGTCACCACGGGGATGGGTGTTTGAAAGGTCGTGAAATTGCGATAGGTCCATGGCGCCACCACCACGGCGGTGAGCAGAAGCGGCAGCAGCATGGCTGGCACACGCAGCCTCCAGGACAACGCTCGCAGCGACAAGGTATAGGCGGCGGCCAGCAGGGGCAGCAGCAGGAAGGTGCCGTGCGTGAGCGCGCCCACTCCGCACAGCAGTCCAGTGCTGGCGCTGGCGGCGATGGGACGTCGCCGGATGCGCAACACAGCCACGGCCACGGCAACGAGCAGCAGCGCGGCGAGATTGATGAAAGTGGTGGTTTTGCTGATAAAAAGCAGGTAGGGATGAAATCCCGCCAGAAGCAGCGCTATGCGTTCGCCACGCAAGCCCACATTCAATTCGCGCGCCAGCGCACGGACGGCGAGAAGCATGAGCAGGGACAGCAGCGCCGAGCCCGCAATCCACGGCACGAACCACAACTCCGGTAGCCAGGCGGCGAACAGCAGCAGCAGTGCCACCTGAGCGGGTGGACGATTGTGCACGGGGGGGCCGCCGGGTTCGAAGGCGTACTCGCCGGATTCCAGCAGCGTGCGGGCGATTTGCAGATACCCATCGGCGCCGGCGCTCTCGCGTGTGGCGCCGAGCACGGGCACATTTTCCGGCGGTGCGTTGACGAACAGCACCCAGATCAGGCCGAAGGCAAGACGCAACAGCACCGCGGCGAGAATGATGTCGCGTGAGCGCGTCCGTTCGAGAAGCGCAAGCGCGCGCGCGCGCATCGATGGGAAGAGGGAGCGCGTCATATCCGTGAGGAGAAGCGGAATTTCAGCAAGGTCCAGATGGCCTCGATGCCGTCGCGCCAGCGGATTTTTTTGCCTTCGTGCTTTTTGCGCGGGAAGTAGTCGATGGGAACTTCCACGATGCGCTCGCCGCGGCGCAGCACCTTGGCCGTGACCTCGGGACAAAATTCGAAGCGCGTGCAGGTGAGCGGAATGGCGCGCAGCAATGCGGCGTCGAACACCTTGTAGCAGGTGGGCTCGTCGGTGATATCGGAGCCGTAGAGCGCATTGGTGAGCAACGAGAGGAATTTTCCACCGGCGTAGTACGCCACACCCGAATGCAGGCGGTTGTTCGTGTTGCGCTCGCGCGATCCATACACCACGCGTGTTTCACCCCGGAGAATGGGTGCGATGAGGTCGGCGTAATTATCGGGATTGTATTCGAGATCGGCATCCTGAATGATAACGATGTCGCCGCGCGCCGCGTCCAAGCCCCTGCGGATGGCCATGCCCTTGCCTTCGTTCCGCTCCGCCAGCAGCACCGTGTGTCGCGCGGCGTGCGCGGCGAGCAATGCGCGCGTTGCGTCGGTGGATCCGTCGTCGACGATGACGATATCCTTGTCCAGCGTACCGATATCCGCCGCCTCCACGCGCGCGAGCAGCTCGAGAATGGTGCCTTCCTCGTTGTAGCAGGGGATGATGATGGACAGTGTGCTGAACATGCGCCGCGATAAATGATACCAACACAACAAGATAGCACAGCCCGGCGAGAAGAGCATGCGGGGATGAGACTCAGGCGCTGTCTCGCCACCCCCCCCCTCGGGTAAAGAGTAGGGAGGCTACTGCTTTTACAACCTCCCCCCGCCCCGGTCCTCACCGAGGCGGGGGGAAGTGTATTCAGGTGTTCAGCGCGCGAGTATCATCTTGCGCTGTATGGTACCGGCGTCGCTGTCGATGCGGTAGAAATACAGTCCGCTGGGCAGCGTGCCGCTGCGGAACGGCACGGAATGCACGCCGCGCTGATGAGGGCCGTTGACGAGCACCGCGCGCTCGCGTCCCATTGCGTCGTAGACGGCGAGGCGTACGTTCATTTCCTTGCCGAGACGGAAGGTGAACGATGTGACATCGCTGAACGGATTCGGATAGCTTTGCTCAATGGCAATGTCGTGCGGGAGAATGGCATCCAGCAACGACGAAAGACGCGAGGTCTTCGGCACGCGGGTTGTCCCCGGCGAGGGAAACACCCGCGCGTACAGTTTCGGATACAGGTCGAAGAAGACGAACATCGACGTGTCGTTTCCCGTCAGCGACCGCAGCGTGTCCAGCGTCCGCAGTCCTTCGGCGAAGCCACCCCATCGTACATGCGGCTTGATCACCGCAGTACGCATGAGCTGATCGCGGTACAAGCTCGGGGATGCGACAAAACTGTAGGACTCAAGCAGTTCCAACGCTTCGTCGAAACGCCGCGCGTCGAGCAGTACATCGGCCGCGAACAGCTTCTCCCGCAATCCCGGTCGCAGCAGGAGTTCCACGAGCAAGGTGTCCCGCCAATCTTCGAGTGCGGGATGCGCGAGCACGTCGAAGCGGATGAAATCAAGCATTTCCGCATCGAGTGCGGCACCACGCATGGTGCTCATTCGTCCGGACAGACCCGCGCGAAGCATCGTGTAGTTGCTGTCGGCGAGCGCCTGCCGCAGGGCGAGCAACGGGTTGTTCGGTGGAGGCGGCGCGGTGCTTTTCGACAGTGTGCCTGCTCCACCTGGACCGGTGAAGGGCGCGAGGCACTGCGAGAGCTCCATGTTGATGCTGGCGTTCCCGACGACTTTCGGCGGCAGCATATTCCAATAGCTCGAATCCGACAGGATGTACCCACCCTCGGCCCACACGTGATGACCGTTCGCGAGATTCTGCAGGGTGAAACAATTCTGCATGCCGCCATTGTTGGCGGTGCCGAAATTGATCGTTCCGGCGCCTTGCGTCATCAGGTTGGTCGAGTCGGTGTTGAAAACATTCCACCCTCTTTCCCACGCGTAGTTGTTGCTGCGCACCAGGCCGCCCGAGCAGCGCACACCGTTTTTGAAATTCTCCATGCGGCATTGCCGCATCGTGAGAGACCCCCACCCGAGCAAGTCCACCGCGGTGCCTCTGGCGGGTGTTGCACTCCCGGTGCCCTTGTCCGACAGGAGTTTGCTGAGGCCACCGTACATCCATACGTGGCCGTACAATGAACTCGGTGCCACGGTGTTCGTCGAGTAGAGCGTGCCTCCCAGGTTTCTCAAGGCGTACTGCGCGTTCTCGATGCGCGAATCGACGATACTGACCATGCCGCCGGATCCCGCAACCGCTCCGGCGCCTTCGAGTTGGCATTGGCTGAGGTACACCGATCCCTCGTTGGCGGCGATGATACCATCCCAGACTTCATTGGCCGCGCGGAATTCGGACAAATACGCCGACAAGACTCCTTCGACGTACAGCGCCTTCCCCTGTCGGAAGGTATGCGCATTATCCGCCGTGAGCGAGAGATCGGCGCCGGCGGTAACGTAGAGCATCGAAGGGACATCAACGGGAATGTGCTGCCGGGGGTGCTCGACCAATTCGAGTCGATACAACATCGCGGCGCCCATCGGAATGGAGTCCGTGAATCCATTGGCGAGATTCAGTTCCGGATCCTCCACGGGGCGAACGATCCAGATGTCTTCGGTGATCACATTGGTCACCTTCCAATAGGCCTCCGGATTCTCGCCGGGCCGGAGTTTGACGGTGATGAAGCGGTCACCGTCACCGGGATGCGTTCTCCCGTTCACCACAAAAAGGTACGGGTCGTCGGTATCGCGATGCCGGAATTCGCCCACGAGTACGAATGTGGAGTCCTCCGTATCCCAACATTGTAGATCCCGAATCCTGAAGCTGCGCACGTCGTTGACGTGCTCGTTCACTCCGCAGGCGCTGTGATTGCGAATGCTCCAGATCTTCATATCCTGCCATTCGAGTTGTTCCTTGATGAAATTTCCCATCGGCCGGAGGAACTTATTGACATATACCACCGCCGAGTCCCATTTACTCTCGCCGTTCCAGTCCATGCGACGCGGCTGTAGATTCCCGTCAAGGAAGCCCAGGGATCCAGCGTTGGGATCCATGCTCAGGAAGGGGTTGGCGGCTACCGCCAATTCCCATTCTCCGCGCGTCAGTGGCCAATACGGCGTTGTGGTCTTCCACGGCCAGGAGACGAACTGGTAGAAGTACAGACCGTCGGCGTTGGACGCGAGAGCAAGGTTGCATTGCAGACGCAACTCCGCGGCGCTGGGCTCGCGGAGGGGATCACCGTCGTCGAACTCTGGAACATCTGTTGTGAACAGGTTCGAATGGTTCTGGACATAAGGAAGCCAAGGATATCGGTTCTGTACATGTTTCCGAAATTCCGAGTGCATACGGTAGCGCAAGGCGATGTCGACGAAGCCGCGATGATTGTAGCGATTCACCAGTTCGTGATAAATCCACGGCTTTGTCGAATCGAGCGTCGGAATCGGGTATTCATTCCGGATAGGGTAGCCATAGTACGCCGAGGCGAAACGACCGCTCATTGCGCTGCTCAGCATCGGATTCTCCGTGTATCCCGCCGAGCAGATCAGCGTCGTACGGTTTTCGCTGCGCTCCGCCACGAACTGCTGCGCCACGGAAGCCACAGGCCAGAAACCGCTTCGCCAGCCATGCTCGGGACCGTCGATGAAGCGCACGTTGCTGTTGGGATTGCCATCGGAGTAGAGTATGCGCTCGAGGCGCTCGAGTAAGCCGTTGCGCGTCCATTGCCATGCCGCAAGATTCCCGCCGGGTTGCACCAGCGGGTGCTCGGGATTGAACAGTGCGAAGGCGCGCGGCGAACTCAGACACACCGCGTCGAGCAGCACGGTCACATCGCTTTGTGAATGGGAAATGCGAATGTCGAGCGTGTCGAGATGCTTGCGATTCATGTAGGGATTCCAGAACTCATTGTCGTTGATAATCTTCGCATAGCTACCAGCGGTGGTGTCGTTCCAGTGATGCGCCCGAATTATATCTGACCTGAAATACACCACACTGTCCACGGATTTACACAGCTCGAGAAAACCGATGGGGATTTCCACAGCTTCCGTGATCACCTGGTTGCTTCGAAAGAAATCATGCTCGACGAGTTGGAATGGAAGGATTTTCGGTATGCACCGTCCCTGCTGGTCGCGTAGCGAATCGGCGGTCAGCACGTCCACGGTAAGAATCGGCGTGTTGGTATTGCTTACCATGCCCGGCTCCTCCACGCGTACGATCACGGAGAGCACGTAGAGCCCGGACGCACGATTTTTGTGTTGATCAGTCGGATCCCAGGAGAATCGGAACATGGAGAGTTGCTTTTTCATCGAATCGCTGACGGATTCGATGACACCGCGGTTTTTTTCCATTCGTACACAGCGAATGTCTGGATTATCGGTGACGAGCGGTGTGGCAAGATTCGAAGCGGTGAGGGGAAGATCGTTAAATTCAGATCCCTGAGCTGTTGAGTACGATCCCCGCACTGCGAAACAATCCACCGCTTCGGGGTGAAGTATGATTCGCTCGGCCTTCATTCTGTTCTGCAACGACGGGTCGAGCACGTTCACTCTCAGCGCCTCGCCGCGCCAGGCGGGAGCGGCGGAATCGCAGATTTGTCGCACCACATTGGGCGCGGGGATGAACACGCTATCAGGTATGATCGTGGTGTGGATGAGATTGAGCCCCAACTCGCGGGCGCGGTTGAATTGAATTTCGGAGAGGAAGTCGTAGGGAGTATCCGGGGCTGTCATCGGTAGGGCTCGAACACCGTGCACCCATTCGATCCGCTTGGTGCTGTCGTTCCATTCGGGTGCGACGGCATAGGCGCCGATCAGGAAAGGGTCATCGGGGGGGGGGGGGATTGAGCAAAAATCATGCCCGCTGGTAGCAGGAGCAGCAGCGGGAGCAGGTGCGTGAGAGTTTTCATAATGTGCTCCATGAGGCGATTAATACACGATAAGGGTGCGATGAATCAGGTTCGTGTGTTGCCGCAGAGTGAGCAGATACACGCCCGGGGGCGTGCCCGCGAGGTTGAGCACGGTGGACTGGTGATCGTGGGAGAGGGTGACGCTGTCGCTGTATACGTAGCGCCCGAGCAGATCGTGCAGGGCAAGGTGGGCGGGCTTTCCGGCCGGACCGGTGAAGGACACGCGGAGCATGCCAGTGGAAGCGGGTAAGGGATTGGGAGAGCAGTCGAGGGAGAGGGCGGCGGGAAGCGGAGCCGTTTCGACATCGGTGCTCAGCTTGCGCGAGCCAATCCAGATCTGGAAGCGGTTGTTGGGTCCATGCTTGCGACCCAGACCCACGGCGATGATGTCGTCGAGACCATCGCCGTTGACATCGCCCGTATTGTACACTGCGGGCTCGACATAGTCCTGCACCGGTAGAATGCCGAAATAGCCCTTGGCGTAGCGGTAAAGTTGGCCGCCGGGGTAGAAATAGAAGCCGGACGCTTCGGGAAGCAAGGCCTTAGCCCACGACAGGCACAGGTCGTCGTAGCCGTCACCGTTCATATCTCCCACGGGACAAGCCCAGCGGGGTTCGCGATCACCCATATTGTGGGGATTCAAGTTTGGGATGGAATCGCTGGGCAGAAAGCGTTCGGGCAAGGTGGCGCGTCCGAGAAACACCAGAGCGTCGCCAAAGGGGCGGCGGATGGAATAGTAACCCGCGTCGATGATGTCCGCGTAGCCGTCGCCGTTGACGTCCATCATCGCGGAGAGGTTCCGCTGAGGTACCCACCCGCTGTTGTTGTCCAGCGTCCGCGAGGGCTGCACGGTAATGGACCAGGGATTGCCGAGATATACATCCCAGTAATAATCCGGACCACTTCGACCGGCGATCATCACATCGTCGTAACCGTCGCCGTTGAGATCGCCTGTATGGATATCGATCACATAATCCTCGGTGATGGCGCGAGGAGTGTTGACACGGAACACCGCGTCGTAGGTTGCGTCAAACGACGGTCCACCAAGAAAGAGCACGGCTTTGTGGCTGACGGTGTCTCGATCGTCGATCATGTTGGTCAGCAGATCCGGCCAACCGTCGCCGTTGAAATCGAGGATGAACAATGAGCTGCGGTAGGTGGCTTCATTGTTTTTTCCCAGGAGGTCGTTCGGTTGTCCCTCGATCAGCATGTCTTCCTGCCAGACAAAACGTTCCGGTCCTTCCCGCTGCAGGAACACGCGAATGGCCCCACGCTTCTCGGGGGAGTACTCGCCAAGGGTGTACCAGAAATTCTGTATGGCCGTTGCGATGTCCATGCGTCCGTCGCGATTGAAGTCCGCCGCGACGATGCCCGCGCTGCCGCCGCGCACGATGTACGCATGTTGATGATTGAGCGGATTGCCACCGAGGAAGATGTAGGTGGTGTCGGTTTTGGACGCCATGGCGAAGTCGTCGTAACCGTCGTTGTTGATATCGCCGAGAGCGATGGGGAACCAGGCGAAATGCGTGAGATCCTGCCGCACCACCGTTTCCCACAATTCCACGCGGTAGGGTGGCAGGTCGAGTTGCGCTCCCGGGGCGTCCTGCGCGCGGGCCAACCAGGGCGCGGCGCAGAGCGCGAGCAGAATGGCTGTCAGCGGCAACGCCCGACACGGCGGGGCGTTGCCTTGGAAGAACACATGCATGGCAACCTCCGAAAATGATGGAGAGAATGGAATCACAGGAACCGACGATGACGCGGGAGGCGCGTCCCGCTACAACGACAACGTTGCGCACGTCCCCGCCGCGACATAATACCACACCGCCGTATCCCATTTACGCCAGCAACTTACATTGTACGGAAATGAAACGCAAGAAAAATCGCAGGTGCGACTTTCATCGAGCAAGAGGCTCTGATTAAATCCAAGCGATATTGTACGAAAGCCAGGTCTGATACGCCTGTATCTTCGAATTGCGTGTATTCAGGCGGATTCATGGAGAGAAGTTGTACGGAGTGTACGTTGTACTCCGCATAAAGTATTACGCTCTATTGCGTGGCACAAGACAGATCGGCACATGACACAGCTATTTCTGAAGTAGATTCATCTTTTTTTCCAATTCTCAATACTGACGGTATCGAGCGTCGGTTTTTGTATACCGTTGCGTGCCATGTCTATTTTCGCATTGGCGAATAGTACTTGCATTTTTCTGTTACTTAACGTAATATTGCATTAAGATGAAACGCATCACCGGTCCCGACGCCGCACGCTGGCGGAAGCGCAAATACGATCAACTCCGCCGCTACTCCATCCCCGAGGACGCCCTCCCCGGCTCCCTGTCGCTGACCACCGTCACCTGCGGAAAGCCCACCTGCCACTGCGCCAACGGAGAAGGCCATCCCCACTACACGCTGACCTTCATGTCCGACGGCAAACGTCGTGTCGTGCACATCCCCGAGGCCTATGTCGAGGAGGTGCGTTCCCGCGTCGAGGCGGGCAAACGCTTTCAAGATGCGGTGCGCGACGTCCTGACGGCCAATGCCGAACTGATGATCCTGGCCCATCGCCAAGCCCGCGCCTCGGCCGCCTCACGAAAGAAACGACGACCACCGGATCAATGAGTACCCCGTCTCCAAGTGCACTCGCCTCGTACGCGACCAAGCATCTGCAGCTTCGGTCCTACCTGCGCGACGCTGGAGACGGACGACGCAAACCCGTGATCGACGCCAAACCCATCGTTTGGTCGATGCTTATCGGGACGGTGCTACGCAGATCGAGCTATCTCTCCATTGAACACATGGTGCGCTCCTGCACCAGCGCGTCCCTGGGTGGATCCGTCCCGTTCAGTGACGACACCTTGCGCTATTTTTGCGAACATGCGAACCTCGATGTCACCCGCCAGGCGCTGGCCGACACGGTCAAGCACGCGAAACGGAACAAGGCGTTCGACACCGCACCCATGGTCGGTCTGGCCATGGATGGTGTCACCTCGGGCCATAGCGTTCAACACTCGTGCGCAGTGTGTCGGCCGGAGAAATCCGCCTCGGGGGAGATCACCGGCTACCATCACAGTGGCGTGGTGGTCAGCGTGGTGGGCACAGGCCTGGTACTGCCACTCGATGTCGAGTTCTACGGCGAGGGCGACAGCGAATACGCTGCGGGAAAACGTTTGCTGCGGCGGATATGCGCGGCGCTGAAACCGCGATTCGCCCAGTACCTGGTTGTTGACGGAAAATTCGCCACCGCACCGTTCCTGCATGCCGCCGATCGCGTGGGCATCCCCGTGGTGGCGCGACTCAAGGAGAATCTTCCGACGCTTTACGCCGAGGCGCGTCGACGTTTTGCGGCAAGCAAACCCCGCGTGCGCATGAGCGAGGGACGCGATGAAGTCGAACTCTGGGACGACGAGGCTTTCGAACCGTGGGATACGCTCTCCTGGTCCAAGGTCCGGGTTCTCGGTTACCGACGGACCACACCCGAGGGAACGGTGAGCGAAGGATACTGGCTGACGAATCTCCCGGAATCTCGTGTGGGGTGCCGTACTCTCTACAAACTCGGGAAGAGTCGCTGGCAAATCGAGAACCAGGTGTTCAACGACGCGAAGAATCTGTACAATCTGACACACATTCATCATCACGAGACAAACAGCGTCCAGTTTCAATGGTTGCTGACGTTCCTGGCGATGACAATCGAACGTTTGTATCGGATGCGGTTCCTCCATCGTGGCACGCATCCGATCATGACCGCGATGACGCTCTGTCGCCTGCTGATACTTCAGCTCCAGCCTCGGGCATCCTGCGACAGCAGTTGAACCTCCGCCCCGCGTCGATCCAACGGGTCGCATGACGCGCCTCAACGATCCCTCCGTGCAATCAAGACCTCACACGTTTCCCTCTTCCCGAGAAGGCCTGCATCGCATTCGCGAAAATACCAGGGAACATCGCAAACTGTGGTTACTCTCGGATTGATCCACCAATAACGAGGATTTTTCCACTGATGCAGTCATGGTTACGAAACGGCTGCACATGACACATTCCTGTTGTTATTCTCACCCCAGTGGCACACATTTATTGATCAGCGTTTTTCGAGTATCTGATGGGGTGTGCCATGGCCGATCAATGGACGTTCGGTGGCGGAATCGTGTATCGTCCCTCGCGCGAGGTGGTGGAGCGCAGTGCGGTGTACGCATTCATGCGAGAGCATGAGATCGCGGATTTTGAGGAGTTGCTGCATCGCAGCACGAAGGATGTGGCCTGGTTCACCGACGCGGTGCTGCGTTACCTCGGCATTCGCTTCGCGCAGCCGTATAGCGCCGTGCTCGATACGGGTGACGACCCGCGCTTCCCGCGTTGGTGCGTGGATGCGCGCATGAATATCACCGAATCCTGCCTCGACCGTTGGGTGGCCGACGATTCCATGCGCGACAGTCCCGCGTTGTTGTGGGAAGGCGAAGAGGGGACAACGCGCGCGTTGACCTACGCGGAACTGGCCGAGGATGTGGGCCGCTGCGCCAACGCGCTGCGCGCGTTGGGTTGCTCCCGCGGCGATGCCATTGGATTGTACATGCCCATGACGCCGGAAATCGTCGTCGCATTCTTCGCCATCGCGCGCATTGGCGGTGTGATCATTCCGCTGTTTTCCGGCTTCGGCGAGCAGGCGGTGGTATCCCGCCTGCGGGACGCCGAGGCCGTGGCCTTGTTCACCTCCGATGGCGCATGGCGCCGCGGCAGCATCGCCGACATGAAACGCATCGCCGACGAGGCCGCCGACGAATTGCCCGAACTGCGGCACATGATCGTGCTGCGGCGCTGCGGCAACGCGGTGGCCATGCGCGAGGGACGCGACCATTGGTGGCATGAGCTGATTCCCGCGCAGTCATGCGAGGCCCCGGCCGAGATCGTCGACGCCGAAGACGTGCTCATGCTCATTCACACCTCGGGCACCACAGGCAAGCCCAAAGGTGCCGTGCATACGCATTGCGGTTTTCCCGTGAAGGCGGCACAGGACATGGCGTTCGGCACGGATGTGCAGCGGGGCGACCGCATCTACTGGATGACGGACATGGGGTGGATGATGGGACCCTGGCTGCTGTTCGGGAGCAGCATACTTGGTGGCACCATGTTTCTCTACGACGGCGCGCCTGATTATCCCGGACCCGGTCGCCTGTGGCAATTGGTGGAACGGCATCGTCTGCACGTCGTGGGAATTTCGCCCACATTGATTCGATCACTGATGAAGCACGGCCTCGATCCTGTCCGCGCGCAGGACCTGTCCAGCGTGCGCTGTTACGCATCCACCAGCGAACCGTGGAATCCCGATCCGTGGATGTGGCTGTTCCGTGAGGTGGGAGGCGGTACGCGTCCCATCATCAATTACAGCGGCGGTACGGAAATCAGCGGCGGTATTGTCATGGGTTCTCCCGTGCTGCCGCTCAAACCCGCGTCCTTCTCGGCCGCCTGCCCCGGCATCGCGGCCGATGTGTACGACGAGCAGGGACGTCCCCTTCGCAACGCTGTGGGCGAACTGGTGATCACCGCGCCATGGATCGGCATGACGCGCGGCTTCTGGCGCGACCGCCAGCGCTATATCGACACGTACTGGTCGCGCTGGGAGAACGTGTGGGTGCATGGCGATTTTGCCGCCATCGACGAGGATGGCATGTGGTACATTCTCGGTCGCTCGGATGACACGATCAAGATCGCGGGCAAGCGCGTGGGACCGGCCGAAGTGGAATCGGTGCTGGTGGCGCATGCCGCGGTGAACGAGGCGGCGGTGATCGGCATACCGCACGAAGTGAAGGGCAATGAAATCGTGTGCTGCGTGGTGTTGAATCCCGGCCACACGTTGACATCCGAGGTGCTCGCTGAATTGCGCGCGCTGCTTGCGCATGACATGGGCAAGGCGCTTGCACCGAAACACATCGTCGCGGTGCGTGATTTGCCCAAAACCCGCAACGGCAAGGTGATGCGTCGCATGGTGCGCGCTGCCTGGCTCGGCCAGGATCCCGGCGATACCGGCAGTCTGGTCAATCCCGATACACTCGCCGAACTCGCCGTGATCGCCACGAACGATACCAATTCATTGCGATGATTTGGTGAGCACACGCTCCAGGACGAGCTGCTTGAAGTCTCCTCATATCCACCCTGGCACAGTTGAGGGAGTGCGGTTCGATTCCCTCGCGTTGGGGTGAAAAGGGTTGCCTCCCGCCAACCCTTCACTCTCCGGGAACTCCCTCGAGCGCGCGCGGGTTGTGAACATATCGAGTTATCTAAATGTATCGATGTGAGTAGACGATGGTGATTGAAGCACAGGAACAGAAGGTCTTGGTTGAAGCGGCGGAAATGCTCAAAGCAGTGGCGCATCCCGCACGCATGGCATTGATCCAGGCCTTGGATGGAGGAGCGCGCAAGAATGTGACCGAGTTGTTCGGAGAGGTGGGACTCGAACAGGCGGCAGCATCGCACCATCTGTCATTGTTGCGGGATCGCGGAGTCTTGCTGCAGGAACGCGAAGGTAAGCATGTGTACTATTCGCTGCGCCACCCGCGCCTGATCGAAATTGTACGCTGCGTGCGCGAGTGCTGCGAGGTGGCGGCGTGATGCTGGAAATCGCGGGTTACATCGCCGCAGTGCTCATTGGCGTATCGCTGGGCACCATCGGCGGAGGTGGATCGATACTTACCGTCCCTGTGCTGGTGTACCTGTTCGGTGTGGCGCCTCTGCCCGCCACCGCCTATTCCCTGTTCATCGTCGGTATCACAGCGCTGGCGGGTTCTTTCGCTTATATGCGCGCACGCGAGGTGGACTATCGTGCGGCATTGCATTTCGGTGTGCCCTCGCTCGTGGCGGTGTTTCTGACCCGCAGTATGCTCGTGCCGGCCTTGCCGGACACGCTGTTCTCCCTCGCCGGAATGGCGGTCACGCGGGATCTGTTCATCATGCTGCTTTTCGCTGCGCTCATGCTGGCCGCATCCGTGTCGATGATACGGCGCACGAAACCGATTGTGGGAACGGAGACGCGTCGTGCCAAACCGCTGCTTGCCGTACTGGAAGGGGTAGTGGTGGGCGTGCTTACCGGTCTTGTCGGTGCCGGTGGCGGTTTTCTCATAATTCCCGCTCTGGTACTGCTGGGCGGACTTCCCATGAAACAGGCCGTGGGCACCTCGTTGCTGATCATTGCGGCCAAATCCCTGATCGGTTTCACCGGCGATGCGCTTCGTGTACCGATGGATTGGGGATTTCTCGCAACCATATCGGCACTCGCCATACTCGGCATCGTGCTGGGAGCGCTTCTGGCGAGGCGTCTGCGCCCGGAAACGCTGAAACCTGCCTTCGGGTGGTTCACGTTGCTCATGGGCACGGCGATACTTTTCAAGGAATTGCTGCATCATACACGGTAACATCATTCAAGGAATACAGGCATGTTCAACGATATACTTTCCAGGTTTCGTTCTTCGCAGAGCGCTGTGGTCAATGTGGCCGGCAACGAGTTCGAGCGACTTATTCAGGAAAAGTCCGACGCGCAGCTCATCGATGTGCGTACGCCGGGCGAATTTCATCAAGGACATATCCCGGGCGCGCTGAATTATGACATGTACGATCCGGCATTCGCCGGCCATATCGAAGCTCTGGACCGCAGCCGTCCCGTGTTGCTGTACTGCCGCAGCGGCAGCCGCAGCTACCATGCCGGATCGGTGCTGGTGAAATTGGGCTTTGGTGAGGTCTACAATCTCGCTGACGGACTGTTCGACTGGAGCGGCGCACTCGAGCGCTGAGAACGTACACGACAGACGAAGTAACAGGAGCGGATACGATGTATTTTCAACACATATACGAACAGGGATTGGCGCAAGCCAGCTATCTCATCGGATGCCAGGCGACGGGCGAGGCCATCGTCATCGATCCCCGGCGCGACATCGATGTGTACCTCGAAGCGGCCGAGCGCAACAAGCTGCGCATCACCCATATCACGGAAACGCACATTCATGCGGATTTCCTGAGCGGCGCGCGCGAATTGGCCGCCGCCACCGGCGCGACGCTGTACCTCTCGGGCGAGGGCGGCCCGGACTGGCAGTATGCATTCGAGCATGTGGGACTGCGCGACGGTGACAGCATAGTCATCGGAAAACTTCGACTCGATGTGCTGCACACTCCCGGGCACACACCGGAGCATCTTTCTTTTCTTCTCACCGACACTGCGGCCAGCGAGGCACCGGTGATGATATTCACCGGAGACTTCGTGTTCGTGGGTGATGTCGGTCGCCCCGATCTTCTGGAAAAAGCCGCGGGCATACAAGGCACGAGGATCACCGGCGCGCGGCAGATGTTCCACTCTCTGCGCCGCTTCACCGCGTTGCCCGATCACGTGCAAGTGTGGCCGGGGCATGGTGCCGGATCGGCCTGCGGCAAGGCGCTGGGCGCCGTCCCGAGCAGCACGGTGGGCTACGAAAAGCTGGCGAACTGGGCGTTGCGCATCGACGACGAGGAGCGTTTCATCGTCGCCCTGCTCGAGGGCCAACCCGAACCCCCGCGCTATTTCGCCATGATGAAAACTCTCAACAAGCGAGGTCCCGCAGTACTCGGTGGCATCCCGCACCCCGCGCGTCTGACGCTCGCGCAATTCCAGCAGTTGCGCGCGGAAGGTGTGACAGTGGTGGACACGCGCGACAAGCTGGCGTTTGCGGGCGGCCATGTGCCGGGTAGTTTCAATATTCAGGACAACGGCGCATTCAGCACCTGGACAGGTTGGCTGCTCGACTATGATCAACCTTTTCTTCTCGTCGCCTCAGAACATCGCGTATCCGAGTTGACCCGCGCGTTGATACGCATTGGACTCGACAACATCGCCGGTTATGTGCCGGATCTGGATCGTCTGGGCGATGCAGGCGTGGAGATGCGCGTGCTCGATCAGATCACCGTGGATGAATTGCGTGCGCAGCGAGAGCGCTTTCATGTGCTGGATGTGCGTGGTGAAAGCGAATTCCACGCAGGACACATTCCCGGCGCGCAGCATCTGCACGCGGGGTATCTCACCTCAGCAGCGCACACGTTGCCGCGCGACAAGACCATTGTGGTGCATTGCGTGTCGGGCGATCGGTCGAGCATCGCCTCCAGCGTGCTTCGCGCACAGGGCGTGCACAACATCCGTAATCTGACCTGCGGTTTCAATGGATGGAAGCAACGCGGTTTCGAGGTGGCCATCGGCGCGGAGGGAGCTGTGGAGATCGCCGCATAACAGCGCACGTGCGGACGCCGCCATGGGGCGGCGTCCGCGCCTTGCACCCGACGTGGAAAGCGCGTAATGTAGAGAATGCAATTTTTCATGTGAAATTCCCATGCGCCGTACACCTCTCCAGCTCCTCCTTCCATTCCTATTTCTCCATATCGCCACCGCCGCCGTTGATGACAGCCTGGATGTGAAAATCGGGCAGATGCTCATGGTGGGCTTTCGCGGCATAGGCGCGGCCGAAGGAACGTCCATAGCGCGCGATCTGCGCGACCTCCACCTCGGGGGTGTGATACTGTTCGATTTCGATGTGGAGACACGGAAGTACGGCCGCAACATCGTATCGCCGAAGCAGGTGGCCATGCTCACCGCGGAATTGCGCAGTCATGCCGCTGCTCCGCTGCTTATCGCCGTGGATCAGGAAGGCGGATTGGTTGCGCGTTTCAAACAGAAGGCGGGTTTTCCCGCCAATGTGTCGGCCAAGTATCTGGGTGCGATGGACAATGTTGACAGCACCACGTACTATGCCGATCTCATGGGGCGTTCGCTTGCCATCGCCGGAGTGAATGTCAATTTCGCCCCGGTGCTGGATCTCGATGTCAATCCCGACAACCCCGTCATCGGTAAACTCGGGCGGAGTTTCTCCGCGAATCCCGACATTGTCGTGCGCCATGGTTCCATCGTGCTCGAGCAATTGCGCGACAAGGGCATACTTGGCGCCATCAAGCATTTTCCAGGGCACGGCAGCTCGCGCGACGATTCACACCTCGGTGTCGTGGACGTCACCGGCACCTGGACGCGCCGGGAGTTGCAGCCCTTTCAACGCATCGTACGCGCCGGACAGACCGACATGGTGATGACGGCTCACATTTTCAATGCCGCACTCGACAGCATCTATCCGGCGACAATGTCCGCCCGGACCATCGACGGAGTATTGCGCAAGGAACTCGGATTCGACGGTGTGGTGATTTCCGACGACATGAACATGAAAGCAATCGTCGACAACTACGGCTTGGAGACGGCCATGCGCGAAGCGGTAAACGCGGGAGTGGACATTCTGCTGTTCGGAAACAACAGCTTCACCTTCGTCCCCGACCTGCCGCGCAAGGCGCATGCGACGCTGAAAAAGCTCGTCCTTTCCGGCAAGGTCAGCCGCGCTCGCATCGACACCTCCTGGAATCGCATTCAAGCCATGAAAGCGCGGTTGAAGACAAGGTGAAGACGTTTTGCAGGCGAGCCGAGCCGCACCGGTGAGTAGTACAGGACGGGGTGGTCGAGAGAAATCGCAGGTATTGGCGCCTGGTCGCATCCCTCCGTGGCCTCATGTTTGCTCCGCGATCCCCGTGTTCTGAAATTGCGCTTGTCTTTGGTTGCGCGACTCTGTATATTTAAAATTCATAATGATTTTGGAGAATACTCGATCATGTTTACGTTCCTCATGCTGCTCATCCTCATTATTTCTGTCGTCATGACCATGGCGATTCTCATGCAGAATCCCAAGGGCGGCGGTCTTTCCAGCGCCTTCGGTGGTGCAGGCGGCGGTTTCGGCAGCATGCTTGGCGTGCGTCACGCCTCCGATATTCTCGCGAAGACCACGTGGGGACTCGCCATCGGCATGACCGTGCTGATTTTCATGGTCAACATGTTCTTCCTGCCCTCGGGCGCGACCGAGCAGAGCATCATTCAGCGCAGCGCAGCCGAGCAGCCGATTTCGCCCGTGCAGAAGCAGCAGCAGATGCAAGCACCCGCGCAGCAGCAGGCCCCCGCACAGCAGGCTCCTGCACAGCAGGCCCCTGCACAGCAGCAGCCGGCCACTCCTCCCGCTGGTGGTCAATAAGTCTCGTTGCTTCGCAATGAAGTACGTGCGGGCTCCCTTGAGGAGCCCGTTTTTTTTCCGAAATGTGGACCAACGAACGCTCCGACACGAAGGACTCGCGCACGGCAAGACGTCGATGATAGCAATCAGCGAACAACGGCAAAAAGGAGTATGGAATCCGGGATGCGAGGTTAACGAAGATTCCAGCGCTCACAGCGTGCTTTGAAGAGTGCGATGATAATCGCGTGATCGCGGCTCGTCACAGGCGTTGAGCGAGCGTACATCGTTGTCCTTTCATCCTTGGTCGCTCACTCCGCGCAGACACGAGCCCCGCGAAACATGTTTGGAAGTGAGGATTGAATAGATCCTTTGGCATCAATCCATCACGCAGTTGGGCCGTCACGACTCGATGCGTTGTTCATCCGCATGATAGCTGGAGCGGACGAGTGGCCCCGATTCCACATGCGCGAAGCCGAGTTCGAGACCGATGCGTTTCCACGCGGCGAATTCATCCGGAGTCACATAGCGCTCCACCGGGAGATGGGCTTTCGTTGGTTGCAGATATTGGCCAAGGGTCAGGATATCCACGTCGATGGCACGGAGGTCGTTCATCACGGCCTGGATTTCCTCGGCGGTTTCGCCCAAGCCGAGCATCATACCGGTTTTGGTGCGCAGACCTTGACGTTTGCACATGGAGAGCAAATCCAGCGAACGTTGATATTTCGCCTGAGGCCGCACGCGACGATACAGTCGCGGGACGGTTTCGATGTTGTGGTTGAAAATACTGGGCCGGGCGTCGATCACAGTTTGAATCGCTTCGGACTTGCCCTGGAAGTCGGGGGTGAGTACCTCGATACTGCAAGCGGGAAGGCGATCCCGAATGGCGCGTATGGTGGCGGCAAAAATTCCGGCTCCACCATCGGGGAGCTCGTCGCGGTTGACAGAGGTGATAACCGCGTGCCGCAGGCCCATGCGCTCCACCGCCTCGGCCACGCGCCGGGGTTCGTCGGTGTCGAGATCGTAGGGTCGGCCTGTTTTCACCGAGCAAAAACCACAGGAGCGCGTACACACGTCGCCCAGAATCATGAACGTGGCCGTGCCGCGATTCCAGCACTCGGCCATGTTGGGGCAGCGTGCGTCTTCGCACACGGTATTCAGTCGTTGCGCGTCCACCAGGCGGCGGATTTCGCTGAATGTGGTTCCTAGAGGAACCTTCACTTTGAGCCACTCGGGGCGACGTTCGCGTTGCGTGCCACTGGTGCCGGGAGTTTCAATATCTATCGGTTTCATTTTTTCCTTTCCGAGCTGATAGCATGGAAAGGTACGAGCCGCAGGGGAGAAGGGCAAGGATGATTCACGTGCATTGTTCATCGCGATGTGGAAGAGGTGATCGAAGCGGCCCGAAACGGTGGTACCGCTCCTTTGGTCGAGTGCGCCGATGCGCGCCGCGATTGCTTGCCACGGCACCGGAAAGTGTGAGGAAAGTGTGAGGCCTATTGTGCATTGCGGGAATCGGACATCTTTGATATGTTGCAGGTTCCATTTCATCTTCATCCATTAGTTGGGAGCTAATGATGCAACTTGAGATACCCTATCGGCACGCGCGCGCGCGCGGCCACAACTACTCCGAACCCGGCACCTACTGCCTGCGACTCGACACCGCTGGCGAAGAGGCGCTGTTCGGCGAAGAACGCGACGGCGGGCTGCGGCTCAACGCCTTCGCGGAAATCGCCTTCGAGAAGCTCGCACTCGCCGTACAGCGCTACCCCTGCCTGCGCCTGGACGCGGCGCGCTTTGAGCCCAACGCGCTGGAAATCCTCATCACCATCACCGGGTACCGCAATCACAAGGCGGCGCATCCGGAGCTGTGGGGAAATCGCCGCCGCGCGCGCCGACTGATGACCATCCCCATGTTCGTGGGCTTTTTGAAAATGAACAGCTCCCGGGCCATCAACACCGCGCGAAGCACGCGTGGCCGCGCCGTGTGGAAACGGCGTTACCACGATTGCATTGTCGTGGACGCTGGCGAAATCCAGAATATCCGCTGCGCATTCAACGCCGCGATGCAGCGCACGCAGCTCACGCGTGACAAGGCGAATCCTTCGGTGCGGAATCTGCGCACGGTACTGAACGAGGCCTTCGCGCTGTTCGGCGAGGACCACGCCCGGTCATCACGGACCGAGGCGCAGCCAACCTCCGGATTGCTCATGCTCGGCCGCGCGGTGTTCCTGCGCGATATCGTGCTGCGGGCACCGACAGCGGTTCCGACCTCCTCCACTACGCGCAAAGCGAAACGGAAGCGGACCCCCACGGTAACGGAGATGCTGGACGCCTCGCTGGCGATGCTGCATACCGTGGATCCGGAGGCGATGTTGCTGTCGCTGGCGCCGGGGTAGCGGGCGGGATATGGGATGGGATTGTCCGCGATAGATCGTGGCATCCGCTTGCAGTAAACGATTGTTCACTGAATGAGGTCCGAAGCGCCCTGCGGCGATTCGCGAGGGAGAGGTATGCGCGGAGGCGGAGGATTTGGGATATGGGAGTGGTTTTTCCAAGGTTGCCGCTGGCGTTTCGGTATTTCGGAGTTTGCGGTATTATGAATATCGAGTGAAATCGACTCGGGGGTGGGGTGGTTCCGGGCTGAGATTGCGGCTTCGGGGCGGGGATGTGGCTATTCACTGAATAACCCATGCCCGGATCGAGAGGCGGCGCGGTCGACCGGATTTGGCTATTCACTGAAAAACCCACGCTCGGTCCGGGAGGCGGCGCGGTCGGCCGGATTTGGCTATTCACTGAATCACCCACGCTCGGTCCGGGAGGCAGCGCGGTCGGCCGGATTTGGCTATTCACTGAAAAACTCACGCTCGGTCCGGGAGGCGGCGCGGTCGGCCAGGATTTGGCTATTCTCTGAAGAACCCACGCTCGGTCGGGGAGGCGGCGCGGTTGGCCCGGATTTGGCTATTCACTGAATAACCCATGCTCGGCGCGGGAGACGGCGCGGTCGGCCAGGATTTGGCTATTCACTGAATCACCCACGCTCGGCGCGGGACACGGCGCGGTCAGCCCGGATTTGGCTATTCACTGAATAACCCATGCCCGGGGCGAGGGCGGGGCGGACGGCCCGGATTTGGCTATTCAGTGAATCACCGATGTCGCGAAGGCGGGAAACTGCGTCCGTTGTGTGTGTGAGGTGGCTAATCATTGAACATCCCAGCCGATGCCTGCGGCGTGGAGCCAAAGACCATGGCATTGCTATTCACTGAATGCTGTTCGCAGGCTACTGCGAGCGTTGTGCGCTTGGCCCTTCACTGAATACTGTCCGCAGGAGCATGCCGTAGCCCTGAACTTGGCTATTCACTGATGTGCTCCGCCGTGAGTCCCCACGCTCAAAGCCGGGCGGCCGGACGAAACTCCACGCTGATTCACTTGGACCAATGCAACCGAACCATCATCGACAATGGTACTAGGACCACCATCATTCTCCACTTTCCGACCTCGTATGTTCGGATCCCCCGCGGCGGCCATGCGCTGCGCGCGCAGGTTAGGAGCATCCGCAGGAGAAAGAGGAAATTCGGAATACACCGGTTCTTACGTCCATCGAGTGGATGCAACAGTGAAAGCATACCTCGCCCCTATTGACATTCGGGCCGATCGTGGGCTATTTTGGGAGTTCACGAAGGCCGTGCGTGGCAGCCCGCTGCCGCGGGGGGAACGCGCATCGCAACGACATGGAGCAGGCATGAGTTTCGAATTGACAGAGGAACACATCGGCCAGATTTCCGCGATACTCGGTGTGGAAGCGCGGCACTATGGCAATCACTATCGCTTCGAAATCACCGGCAAGGATGCCGAACGCCGCGTCGCACTCGAAGTGTACCAACGCATCGCAATCGGTGATCAGGATGGGGTGCTGATCAGCGTCTTCACACCGAATGCCAATCTGCAGTTGCAGCATTGTACCGGCATGGTGGCCAGTGAAATGATGGGCGAAATCACCTTTTTTGCCGAAGCCGCAGGAAAACTCTCGGGTCTGATCATCGAAAAGGAAGGCGGTTGCTCGATGTACTCGAACGTGGATCGAAGCCTGCTGTCCGGTGATTTCACCCGGCTCGGCCCCGAAGTGATGCTCTCGGGAATTGCCCTGTCGCTGACCGAAATCATGCTTACGGAGCCGGAGGACGGCGCGAGTGACACCGTCGCTCCCTGACGTCGCGGTACGGTTCCAGACGCGTCTCGGCAATATCGGTGCCGCGTCCATTCAACGCATGACCCACTTCGCCTTGCGACAACAGGGAATGCGCAAAGCCATGCTTTCCATCGTGATCATGGACGATGAAAGCATTCGCGAGGTCAATCGCGCCTTTCTTCGACACGATTATCCCACTGACATCATCACCTTTCCCCTCGAAGAGTCTCCCTTGGAAGCGGAATTGCTGATCGGCGCCGGTGTCCTGCGACGACAGGCGGCAGAATACGGCGTAACGGTGGGCACAGAACTCGCGCGTCTGATTATTCACGGTGTCCTGCATCTCACAGGGTACGACGACAGGGATACAACCTCGCGTGAGCGCATGAAGGAACGGGAGGATGAGTTGCTCGAAATGTTCCTTGCCCTGGACCGGAAAAGCGCGTGACTTGACATTCGGGCCGCGAGGTTCTACATTCTTCTGATGCTTCACTATTCACCGGCTGGTTCATGCAGGAACGCATAGTAGAAATAATTGTCTATCTGATTCACGAAATGCACGCCGATAAACGGCTGGGCGAGATCGATCTGCGGGTGCTTTCCGATAAAGGCTACACGCAAAACGAGATCAGCACCGCCTTCAGTTGGCTGTTCGATAAAATCCATCTCGGCGACAACATCCTGCCTGCAGGACGTCGACGTTCGCAGCATTCTCATCGCGTCCTGCACGACGCCGAGCGCAATGTCATCACCGCGGAGGCCTACGGCTATCTGCTGGAGATGCGCGAACTTGGCTTGCTCGACGACATGGAAATCGAATTGATCATCGATCGCATCATGATGGCGGGCTTCGGCTCGGTCACCATTGTCGAGATGAAATCCGTTGTCGTCTCGGTCATGTTCGACTACGACGACTCGAATCGGATCGGGAGCCGCCTCATGCTCAACAGCAAGGACACGATTCACTGATCGTCGCCGGATCGTCACGGCGCGCTCGACCCGGCGCAACGACGGGTCACTGTGGTCCGCATCAACGTCATCCTATTACACACGCATGTCAAAATCGCTCATCATTGTCGAATCGCCCTCCAAGGCGAAGACCATCAACAAATACCTCGGAAAGAAATTCCAGGTCGAAGCCTCCGTGGGGCATATCAAAAACCTCCCCTCGAAGGAACTTGGCGTGGATGTGGACAACGGCTTCGTCCCGAAGTACGTCACCATCCGCGGAAAGGCGCAGGTGATCAAGGATCTGCAGAAGAAAGCCGCACTTGCCGATGCTGTCTATATCGCAACCGATCCCGATCGCGAAGGCGAAGCCATTGCGCATCACATCGCCTTGGAGCTCGAGAAGCAGACGCGCGATAAAAACGTGTACCGCGTGCTGTTCAACGAGATCACCAAGAGCGGTATCGAGGAAGCCATGAAGCATCCTCGGCGTATCGACGAGCATCTCGTGCTCGCCCAGCAGGCCCGCCGCGTGATGGATCGCCTCGTGGGCTACAAAGTCAGCCCCTTTCTCTGGAAAACCATTTACAAAGGCTTGTCAGCCGGGCGTGTGCAATCGGTAGCGCTGCGACTGATCTGCGAACGCGAGGAGGAGATCAATCGCTTCGTGATCGAGGAGTACTGGACGATCACCGGCGAGTTTCAGAAACCCGGCGATGGCAATTTTCACGCGAAACTTGTGAAAATCGGTGAAGAAACGCCGAGCATTCCGAACGAGAGCGAAGCCCAGGGCTTGCTGGAGAAACTGCGCGGCGAACAGTACGCCATTACTGATGTGCAGTCGCGCGAACTCACACGCTCGCCCAATCCGCCGTTCATTACCAGTTCACTCCAGCAGGAAGCTTCGAATCGCCTGCGTTTCAGTGCGAAGCGCACCATGATGATCGCGCAGCAGTTGTACGAGGGCGTGGAACTCGGTCCCGAGGGAGCCCTTGGCCTTATCACCTACATGCGTACCGACTCGACGCGTATCAGCGCCGAGGCGGTGGGCGCTGTGCGTGAACATATCACCGAGGTGTACGGCAAGGAATTCCTGCCTACCGATGCGCGCACGTTCAAGGTGAAAGCCAGCGCGCAAGATGCCCACGAAGCCATCCGGCCCACCTCGATGGAATACACACCGCAACGCGTGCGCCAGTATCTTTCGCCTGAACAATACGCGCTGTACGAACTGATCTGGAAGCGTTTTATCGCGAGTCAAATGGCCGCCGCCCGTATGCTGCAAACGACGGTGTTCGTGCAGGGCGGTCCCTATCAATTCAAAGGCGTGGGTTCGGTGTATACGTTCCGTGGCTTTCTACAAGTCTATGACGATTTCGCCGGCGACAACGGTAGCGATGTGGATGAGGAGGAATCCATCATTCCCGAGGGACTTGCCACGGGAGACGGCGTGCAGGCGCGCAGTCTCGATCCGCATCAGCATTTCACGAAACCACCGCCACGCTACTCGGAAAGCAGTCTGGTGCGCGAACTCGAAGCCAATGGCGTGGGACGTCCGAGTACCTACGCGCTCATTGTGAGCACGATTCAGGATCGCGGCTACGTGGAGCAGAAAAACCGACGGTTGTTCGCAACCACGTTGGGCATGGATGTGAACAAACTGCTGACGCAGCATTTCGACCGCCTGTTCAATGTGTCCTTCACCTCGCAGATGGAAGGCGAACTCGATACCATCGCCTCGGGCGAAGCGAGCTACATGAACGTGCTGCGTGATTTTTACGATCCATTCATGGAATTACTCGGCAGTGTGTCGGCGGAATCCGCCCGCCTGCAGGAGGAAACCAACGAGGTGTGCGACAAATGCGGTAGTGCGATGATCATTCGCTGGGGTCGCAACGGCAAGTTCCTGGCATGCAGCGGTTATCCGGATTGCAAGAATGCCAAGCCGTTGCCTGAGGAAGCCGAGCGCATGAAAATCAACGAGGACTGCCCCGAATGCAGCAAGCCGCTGGTACTCAAGCAGAGCCGCTACGGCAAATTTATCGGATGCAGCAATTATCCCGACTGCAAATTCACGCGACCCATTACGCTCGGTTTCGCCTGCCCCAAGTGCGCGAAAGGCGAGGTGGTGGAACGTCTGACAAAGACCAAGCGAACGTTCTACGGCTGCACGGCCTATCCTTCCTGCGATTTCACATCCTGGGATCGGCCTGTGCCACATGTTTGCCCTTCATGTAAAAATCCGTATCTTCTCGCGAAGTACACTCAAAAGAAAGGCGAGTTTCTCAAATGTCCTGCGTGCAAGGAAGAATTCACGAAGGACCTTGATCCATTCGATCCGATGCAAGTCGCAGCCTGAGTATCATGCCCATGCGAGATGTGCTGCTCATGTTCCGGGAGTATCTGACGGTGGAGCGTGCGGCGTCGCCACACACCATCACCGCGTACTGCCATGACGTGGAGCAGTTCATCTCCTGGCTCGACACACTCATGGAAGGAGAGGAAACGGACATCACCGCCATAGATCGCCATACCATTCGCTCGTATATGGGAGCGCTGTTGCAGCAGGAGCTCGACACCCGGAGTATCGGTCGCAAGGTGTCGTCCCTCCGCGAGTTCTTCCGCTTTGCGCTCAAGCGCGGTCTCGTTGAGCGCGATCCGACAGCGGATGTGCGTTCGCCCAAAACAGGGCGACGCCTGCCCGCGTTCGCGGAGGAGAGTGCGCTGCAGGCGATGATGGAGCTTCCCGATCGCGACACCTTGCGCGGCGCGCGCGACGCGGCCATTCTCGAATTGCTGTATTCGACGGGAATGCGCGTCAGCGAGCTGGCGCAACTCGACAGGCGCGATGCCATGACAGACAACGGAGCGATCCGCGTCATGGGCAAGCGCCGCAAGGAGCGCATCGTTCCGGTGGGCGAGCCGGCGTTGCACGCCATTCGGAGCTACCTGCGACTCCGTGATGCGGAGCGAACGGATGACGATCCGGCGCTCTTCGTCAACTCCCGTGGCAAACGGCTTTCAAGCCGCAGCATCTACACAGTCGTTCATTTCTATCTCAGGGCCGTTTCGGAACAACTCCGCTGTTCTCCTCACGTGCTCCGCCACAGCTTCGCGACGCATTTGCTTGACCATGGAGCGGATCTCGAAGCGGTGCGGGCGCTGTTGGGTCATGAGAGCTTGTCCACAACGCAGATCTATGCGCACGTCAGCATGGATCACCTGAAGCGCGAATACGCGAAAGCGCATCCGCGCGCGTAACCATCACCTTTTTCAAAGGAGCGTTGTCATGAACGTCAACTTCACTGCCCGACACTTCAAGGCACATGACGGTCTCAAGCACTATGCCTTGTCCCAGGTGTCCACGCTCAAGAAATACTACGACGGTATCGTCAATGGCTCGATCGTCCTTCGCTTCGAAAAGGCGAAGGATTCCACCAAGATCGCGGAAATCAATCTCGCCGTCTATGGTACCAATCTTGTTGCGATCGAAAAATCGGAGGATTTTTACAAATCCATCGACAACGCGGTAGAGAAGCTTGAACGGCAACTCTTGAAATACAAGGGGAAGCGCCGCGGGATATGATTGACTCCCGGCATTCCTGAATATATCTTATGGGCGGAGTCTTCCGCCCATTTTTATTGACGCCCATGCCATCCTCGAACGATCCCCTGAAGAATCTCACCATCCGGCAACAGGACAGTATCACCGTCGCCAAGTTTTTCGAACGCAATCGCGGCCGTATCCACTTGCGTTCGGCCAATGGTCTGGAACACAGTACACGTAGCATCGTCGAAAAGGATTTGCACCGTCCAGGCCTTGCACTCGCGGGTTATGTCGAGTTGTTCACTTTCCACCGCGTGCAAGTATTCGGAAACACGGAAATGCGTTACATGGCTTCATTGACTCAAGAGCAACGCGTGGCGGGTTTGCGTAAGCTGTTGGAGTTCGATGTCCCGTGCATTGTGGTCACCAACGGCAACACACTCGAGGATTCGCTGTTGGCGCTTGCCACCGAGCGCGACGTTCCGGTGTTCTACACGCCCTTCGAGACCACGAAGGCAAACTATTTCATGAGCGATTTTCTCGACGATCAGTTCGCCCCGCACACCGCCATTCATGGAGCATTCGTGGATGTGTACGGCGTAGGTGTGATGCTCATCGGCCGATCCGGTATCGGGAAGAGCGAAATCGCGCTGGATCTGGTGGAGCGTGGACATCGCCTCGTCGCCGATGACGTGGTAGTCGTTACGCAGAAAGGCGAGGGCATCCTGATGGGAGCGGGGACCGATCTGGTGAAGCATTTCATGGAAATCCGCGGACTGGGATTGATCGACATTCGTGCGATGTTCGGCATTCGCGCCATCCGTTTCCAGAAACGCCTGGAAATCGTTGTGCAACTGGAAGAATGGCGCGACGACATGGAGTACGAACGCACAGGCCTGGATACGAACACGACGGAGATTCTCGGCGTCCCGGTTCAAATCGTGCAGTTGCCAATCTATCCTGGGAAAAACGTGACGGTGATTACCGAAGTGATCGCCTTGAATTATTTGCTCAAGCATTACGGCTACGATGCGGCGCAGGAGTTTTCGCGCATTCTCAAGGAGCGACTCGACGAGAAAGCGAAAGGCGAGCCTGGCCAACGGGCCATCGACTGGTTCGAACACGACTTCGAATAGTGCCAATCCATCGGTTGCACAGTTGACTTTCGCGACAGTTTTGTGTTTTTTTCCGGTATCCATTACCTGTCCCGCAGGTTGAGAACGGGTATTCCCAGGGCTTGCTCCAATCATTTGAACGGAGGTAGTATGACTCCACGGTTACTGTTCGTCAGTGTTCTCTGTTGTGCCATGCTGATCGGTTGCGGCAAGAGGTCCGCCGACAAGGATGCCATGGCCGAGACCGCGGTGGTCGCGATCTCCGGCGATGCCGACAATCTCAATCCGGTGGTGGCAAACACCACGGTGGCCTCGGATATCGCTTCGGGTGTGTACCCGATGATGTTCGATGTGGAGTTCGATCTCCGGGAGGGCAAGCTGAAATTCGGACCTGGTCTCGTGACATCGTGGGAATTTGCGAATGATGGCAAGGATGTGATCCTGCACATTCGCAAGGATGTGCGATGGGAGGACGGCATGCCTGTCACGACCGAGGACATCAAATTCAGCTATGAGCTCTACGGCGATCCTGATGTCGCGAGCCCGCGACGCAACTACGTCGAGAGCATGATCTTCACCAACGGCAAGTTCGACATCGACAGGAGCGTGACCATCGTCGACGATACGACGATGATTTTTCACTTCGTGAAAACCTATCCGCTGCAACTGTTCCACCTGAACCTTTCTCCGATCCCCAAACACGTGTATCACAACGCGGATCGTCGCACGCTGCGCACCAATCCCGCAAACGAGCGTGCCATGGGTGCGGGTCCATTCCGTCTTGAGGAATGGGTACGCCAGCAGCAGATCACACTCGTACGCAATGGTAAAGCCGCACTCCCGTATCCGGCCAAGCTCGAGCGCGTGGTGTTTCGTGTCATCTCCGAACCCACCACACGCCTGACGGAACTGAAGAAAGGGACGGTGGACCTGATGCGTCCGGTGTACCCCGAGGATGTGAAGGAGATTCAGGAGAAAAACCCCGACATCAAACTGATCACCCTGCCGCCGCGCAATTACGATTACATCGGCTGGATGAATATCGATATCGAGGCCTACCACAACAAAAAGGTGATCAAACCGCATCCACTGTTCGGCGATCGCCGGGTGCGCCAGGCGTTGACCTATGGCATCGACCGGCGCAGCATACTGCGCGAGAAGCTGCAATCCTACGGCGAGTTGGCGGTGACGGATTTCTCGCCCATTTTCCGCTGGGCTATCAACAAGACGCTGGTGCCGTATCCCTACGATCCCGAAAAGGCGCGGCAGCTTTTGCGTTTGGCTGGCTGGTCCGACAGCAACGGAGATGGTATTCTGGACAAGGGAGGGCGAAATTTCGAATTCACCCTCTACTACAATGCGGGCAACAAACGCCGCGAGTACGTGGCCACGGTGGTGCAGGACAATCTCAAGCAATTGGGTATCCGCTGCAAGATACAAGCGGTGGAAAACATCGTGTTGTATCAGAATATCGACGAAAAGAAGTACGACGCGTTCATCGACGGTTTTTCGGTTGGTCTGGCCATCGATCCTTCGGATCGCTGGGGTGATGTGATGAATCCCTTCAATACCGTCGGCTTCCAGAACAGCCGAATCGCGGAATTGCTGAAACTGGGGCTGCACGTGCAGAACGAGCGCGAGGCAGGGCCGTTCTGGATGGAGATCCAATCCATTCTCCATCAGGAGCAGCCCGTGACCTTCATGTATTGGGTCAAGGAAATCGTCGGTGTCAACCGCCGTTTGAAAAACACCAACATCAACACGCTGGGCATTACGGACCGCATGTGGGATTGGACCATCGGCGATCCGAATACGGCGATGACCCAGTAACGAGCGTCTCCAACGCTCATCATCGGAGCGCGGTGTGTTCCGTTATATCGTACGTCGTGTGATGTCAGCAGTCCCGCTGTTGTTCGGGCTGCTGACATTCACGTTTTTCATCATCCGGCTTGCCCCGGGCGATCCCACCGCCATGTACATTCGTGGCGATGTGGATCCACACTACGCCGAGCAGTTGCGCGCCACTCTGGGCTTGAACGACCCTTTGCCAGTACAGTACGTGAAATGGTTGCGCGGTGTGGTGTCGGGGGAGTTGGGGACGTCGTTCAGTCTGAACGACGAAGTTGTGGATATTCTGGCGCGTACGATTCCCAACACCATGCTGCTCACGTTTTTCGCGCTGGTGCTGAACTTTGGAATCGGAATCGTGCTGGGAGTGGTGTCTGCCTTGCGGCGCGGAAAACCAGTGGACCACTTGCTGAACGTGCTGGCCCTGTTCCTGTACTCGATACCGGAATTCTGGCTTGGCTTGATGCTGATTCTCGGCGTTTCATTGAATCTCGACGTGCTCCCGGCCTCGGGAATCCACTCTCCGCTGGCGCAATTCCTTCCAACGTGGGAATACCTCTGGGATCTGATGCAGCACATGGTGTTGCCGGTATTCGTGCTTGGCGTGGCTTCGGCTGCGGCTACGGGAAGGTATATGCGCGGGAGTCTGCTTGAAGTGGTGCAGCAGGACTACATCCGTACCGCTCGGGCCAAGGGCTTGAGCGAGTTCGTTGTGATCGGCAAGCATGCGTTGCGCAATGCCATGATCCCGATCATCACACTCTTTGGTCTGTCGCTACCGTTCCTGCTTGGCGGCGCCGTGATCGTGGAAACGGTTTTCAGCTGGCCTGGTATGGGAAAGCTCACGGTGGACGCAATTTTCGCGCGCGACTATCCGGTGATCATCGCCTGCACGCTGGTTTCGGGAGTGATGGTGATCGTGGGTAATCTGGTTGCGGATATCCTATATGCCTTCGTGGACCCGAGGATTCGCTATGGCTGAGCGGGTGGACAGGTTTGCCACAGTGCGTCGCATGGCACTTGAGCACATCCCTGGCGTGCTGCAATGGCGCGACGGGAGGCGGGGCATGGGCGGGATACTGTTCGGATATACCGTATTCTTCCCATTTCTAGCACTGGTGTACGCGGGCACATTTTTCGATGGCTTGCAATCGCTTGCGTTGACGCTGTATCTGCTCGTGGCGGATTCGGTGGATGCCCGTCTGTTTCTTCGTGGTGACGTCATCGAGCATTGGGTCGCTTCACTCTTTATCCTCATCATGCCCTTTGTCTTGTGGCGGCTGCACAGGCGCAGTGTGCGCAGGAGCAGAGAAGACGGTAGCGAGTACGAGCGAAGTCAATGGTTGATCGCCTGGCGGGAATTCTGCAGAAACCGCATAGCGGTACTGGCACTGCTTGCGATCGTGGTGATGTACACCACGGCGCTACTGTGCCCCATCATCGCGCCCTACGATCCCAATGCGTTTCAAGATGGTGTGGTAACGCAATTCCAACCACCGCTATCGACTGTGCGCATTCTCAAGCTCCGCGAGGATCGCGTGCCCATCCGGGAGTTCGAGCACATAACCTTGGAGACCGGCAATCCTCGCGTACTCGAGCGGTTGTTGCGCATTCACCAGGATTTTCGCGATGCGGGTTTCAACCGCGAACGTGCGGTCGATGCCTTTCGTATCGAGCAATCGGATGTGTTCGCCACCGAGGGCGATGAGTTGGCGATCATTCCCATTTCCTCGCTGGTCAGCGCCGACCCGGAGGAATTCGCGGATACGCGTTTTCATCTGATGGGTACAGACAGCTACGGCCGCGATCTGTTCAGTCGCATCATCTACGGCTCACGCATTTCACTGTCCCTTGGCTTCATCGCCGTCCTCCTGTCAGTGACATTGGGTACCTTTATCGGACTCGTTGCGGGCTACTTCGGCCGCTGGTCCGACAGTGTGATCATGCGTGTTGTGGATATACTTCTGGCCTTTCCGGCGTTGTTTCTCATTCTCATCATCATCGCCGCGTTCGATCAAATCTCGGTTCCCCGCATCTTTCTAATCGTGGTGGTATTGGGATTGACTTCCTGGATGGGGATAGCGCGGTTGGTGCGTGGCGAGGTGTTGTCGCTGAAGGAGCGGGAATTCGTGCTCGCCGCGCAGGCATTGGGATTGAGCCATATGCGCATTATGCTGCGGCATATTCTCCCCAACACGCTTACGCCGATCATTGTCAACGCAACGTTACGCATCGGCGGCATTATTCTGGTCGAGGCGGCACTCAGTTATCTCAACATCGGCGTGCAGCCTCCCACGGCGAGTTGGGGGAACATCATTTTCGAAGGGAAGGACTTCATGTCCAATGCGTGGTGGATATCCACGCTGCCGGGATTCGCCATCGTACTTGTCGTGGTGTGCTTCAACCTTGTAGGCGACGGCCTGCGCGATGCAGTGGATCCCACGCTCGTGAACGACAGACGGATGTAATCGGAGGATTTATGACACACGCCGAGCAGAAACGACTTATCGCTGACTTGATGGATTTTCAAATGAAAATGTCGCGCGAGGAGCAGGAGACGTTCGACATGTTCCGCAAGCGGAACAAGGACGACGAGGATCTCGACAAGCTTTCGCGGCAGAAACTTGTGGCCATGCACGAGAAATATGTCGTTGCTTCACGCCCCAAAGGCAATCCGCTCGATGCCCTTTTCGGAAAGAAACCCTGATCAGGGGATGCGCGAAGTGCATTGTACCCGTGATGAGGGTTGAGTAACTTATTGAACGCGTTCAGTCATCGCTGCGACATACGCGGTACCGCCATTACAGAGGGGATGCGACGTGAAGGAAGAACAACGCAATGAAATAAAGGTCGGACTCACCGTGATCGCCGGATTGCTCGTTTTGCTGTTCGGCTTTTCGGTGTTCAAGAACTGGAGCATCGGCAAAGATCAGTATGAATTGCGCATGCATTTCCCGCAGTCGTCGGGATTGCAGCGTGGTGATCAAGTGAGCGTGAACGGCGTGCGCTGCGGCGAGGTGGCCGACGTCCGCTTGGAGAACGGCGGTGTGCTGGTGACGGCGTTGATTGAAAGCGATGTGGTGGTGCACCAGGACGCGGTTCCGGTGATACAGATGCTGGAGTTGATGGGAGGAAAGAAAATCGACATTCGTCAATCCAGCTCAGGCGCTCCCGCCGATGCCGGTTTCGTGTTGAGAGGCCGGGTGGACCCGGATATCGCCGGGGCTTTGGGTGTACTTGGGCAGGCTGAGGGCGACATCACGAGCATCACGGCGCAGACCGATTCGCTGCTCCGTTCGCTCAATGCTGTGGTGGGGGATAAAGCGTTGATATCTTCCGTAAAGGAAACCGTGGCCAATCTCCATGCGATCACAGGGGATTTACGAGGATACGTTTCGCGCAACGATGACAAACTCGATCGCATCACCGGCAATCTTCTCCGTCTCACTGATAGAGCCGATACGTTACTGGCCGACTTGCAGCCACGCATTGGCACGGGCATTGACAAGGCAGAAACCGTGCTCGGCAATGCCGACAGTTTGGTCACAGACGTGCGCTCGCTGCTGGCGGAGATCCGCGAAAGCAGGGGACTGCTGCACACGGCCTTGCATGACACCACTTTAGTGCGCCGTATGGATGCCATGCTTGTAAAACTCGACAGCCTGAGCAGCATCATCATCAACGGCGAATTTCGGACGAGAGTATCCCTGTTTTAGCGGAACGAGGAGCCCGCTTCCGTTCGGGCTCGACATGAAGGCGAAAAGGACTGATATCTCCTTTCCGGTACAGGCGTTTTCGCAATCAGCAGCAGCGCCCCCGAGCTTGATCACGGAGCGTCGGTGTCTCGTCATGCGGGAACGTTTCTTCGACAGCAGGCCCGTGATCCTTCGCTGTCGGGAGCCGGGGTCCTCCCTCATAACGGCTTGCTCCTCCGTAGTTGTTCTGCCATGTGGAGTGTGTCCGCACCGAAACGCGACGTGCAATTCACAAGGAGGCTGTGTACGATGACGATGAGTACCGCAATCCGTCGGAGTGAAATCCGCTCCATCACGCTCTACGTGTGCGCGATGGTGATGGCATCGATGATGCCCGTGCCGGGCCACGCACAAGTTCCATCCAATTCCAATGGTATTGTAAAAATCTACTCGGATACCGGCACGTGGGAGCAGGGTATCATCGCTTTGGAAAACATGCTCCGGTGGAAAGGTTTGGAAAGCAGAAGGATACTGCGCGGCGATATCAATTCCGGTGATTTCGCGCGCGACTGCGCGGTGGTGGTGTTTCCCGGAGGTTACTCCGGGGATTACTCCACTGCGATCAACGCAGCTGGTAATCGAGCACTTCGAGGTTATACCGAGAACGGGGGAGCGTACTTCGGGATCTGTGCCGGCGCGTATTACGCGGCTGGAATCATCGAATGGGAAGGTGCGCGATATTTCGGGGAGCTGGATTTGTTCGAAGGGACCGCATCCGGTGCGCTGAATGATATCGCACCATGGCCGGAGTACGCGTTGACGGACATCTCGCTCGATCCTGCACATCCGGTGAACCGTTATCAGCAACATCGATTGCGAGTAATGTACTTTGGAGGCCCTTCCTTCCATCCGAATGGACGCATCGCCGTAGACACAATCGCGACATGGACGGAACTCGGAAACCAGGCAGCCATTATTTCTTTCCAATATGGAAGTGGTCGTGTGCTACTGTGCGGACCCCATCCCGAGATTGAGGAAGGTGACAGCCGGGATGGGACATTGTTCGGATCGGAACTGAACGACACGGAATCGGATTGGGGGTTACTCTGGAGCGCCTTCGATTGGTTGCTGGGCGCGACCATCACAGACACGACAACCGTAACACGGTTGAACGAGCCCGCTCGGGCCGTTGATATGACTGCCCGTCTTAATCTGTATCCCAATCCGGCACATCGATGGGTTGTCACCGATCTATGGGAGTTGGAACGAAGCGCAGAGTCGACGATCACCATCTATATGCACGATCTGCTCGGGCGGTGTATCATGAAACAGGTCAAGACGATTCATGGTAGCGGAAATGTTCGTTTGGATCTGAATGGAGTGAGCGAAGGAAAATACATCCTCACTGTTCATTCAGCGTCCGGAATCAGGGGTGGGGTGCTGCTCGTTGGTCTCGGGAATTGATGGATCGTTGGAACCCTCCGTCGCAATGGATCCCCAACACGATTACAGACATGAGACACGTTCATTGTGCAACTCGGCGCGTCTCCGTCGTTGCGCTCCTTTTCATGGCTTCTATGTTGTCAAATTCACCATGGTGATGTGCGATGAGGTTGCGGGGTGTTTTCGTGTCCGGATAATGCGGGCGTGGGAGGGATGAGGCTTCACTTGATCGCGGAGTATACGGGCGAAAATCGTGCCGGAGCTGATCAACCGGATCGTGAGAGCTTCCGTTCATGATTGTCCAGTGACAAATGTCGGATCGACAGGTGCACCGGCCGGATCGGTACGATGCCTAATCCAGCTCCGCCAGGGAACGCGAGCGTACGCTGCGAATGGGTTTCAAATTGCTGGTGATGTTGATTCTTCACATCTTCTCCCTTGCAGCGGTTGACTTTGGCCGATAAATGCCGCACATTGCGACGTTCACGACAGTATTGAGTCCAGAAGGTCGCCGGTCACGGTGGCCGTTCATTGCCGCACAGGACGCATCGCAACATCCATCATAGGAGGCATCATGAATCTCGTTGATCGTGTGAAGAACATCATCGTATCCCCGAAGACCGAGTGGGAGGTTATCGCCGAGGAAACCCCGGACGCTGGCGGAATCTTCATGGGGTACGTGCTGCCACTCGCAGCGGTCGCCGCCATCGCAACCTTCATCGGCACCGGTTTCATCGGTATCATGGGTTTTGCCAGCACAACGTTGGGCATTGTTCAGGGCATTGTGTCGCTGATCTCCACCACCGTTGCGGTGTTCGCGACGGCCTTCATCGTTGATGCGCTCGCGGGAAGTTTCGGTTCGGAGAAAAATTTCGGTCGCGCTCTGCAGCTTGTGGCCTACGGATACACGCCAGCATGGCTGGGTGGTATCCTTGCGATTTTCCCGCCCATCGCCATGATTGGATCGCTTTTTGGACTCTACGGCATCTACCTGATGTACTTGGGTTTCCCGCATATGATGAAGACGCCCAAGGACAAGGTGGTGGTGTACATGATCGTGACTTTCGTGATTCTCATGATTGTGTACTTTGTCCTGTTGAGTGTGTTGACCGCGATACTGGTCAGCGTTTTCGGTCTTTCGTTGTTGAGCATGATGTAGCAGCTCGGATGTCATTTTCGCGAAAGGCTCCCGTTGGGAGCCTTTCGTGTTTATACGGGTGTGGTTGGCAGGATGCGGATTCATGAATCCGTCGCACGGAGGCAGGACAGACCGGATGCGAAGACATGAATCCATGCCGAATGATGAAAAGATCAACATTTCCCGGCGCGAATGCGCCCTTTGGGGGTGATGGGCTTCTCGATGCGGATTCATGAATCCGCATCGATGCTGAGATATTCAACAGTTGAGGCAATGTTCCGTACGTGGAGGAAGCAATCCGGGGAGAGAAAGCCGAATGACATCGGCATTGTGCCATGTCTGAAACCAAAACGAAAGAAGCCCCGTTGCCGGGGCCTCTTTCAAGAGAGAGTCGAGGAGAGGTCTTACTTTACGTATTCGAAATTCATGCAATCCGTGCCAGCTTCGTAGCGCGTCTTGCCTGCAGCCTTCATAAGATCCCAGATCATGCCGTTCGTGCCGAAGGAGAGACTCTTGGCATCATAGCCCATGACGCGCAGGATGGCTGCCACGTTGGCACTGGTCTGGCCGGTGTAGCAGTAGATCACCACGGTCTTGTTGGTCGGCAAGGTCTTGAGGAAAGTGGCGAGCTTCAGATCGGCCTTCGGCGTGTACTGCAGCGAGCCCGGGATGTGACCGACGCCGAGGTAATCGGCTTCCGGCCAGTAATTGACCACGTAGAACTGATCCGGCGTAGCGAACACAGCGGAAGCCTCGACGCTGGATTTGCTGTAACCCTCGGCAAGGATGGTTTCCACGCGTGCGGCGAGAATCTCGGCGCCGGTGGTCTTGCTGGTGCTGATCGTCGGGAGATTGCCAACAGCCGGTTTGGCCGGGGAGGCGGTCTTCACAAATTGGGCGGAGTACTGGCTACCAACCTTCGAGCTGATGCGATCAAAATCCGCATGCCACGAGGACATACCGAATTTCATCGAAAAGGCCTTGGCGTAGCCGGCCATGCGCAGAATGGCGGTAGTCCAGGCGGCGGACTGGCCGGTGTAGCAAATGATCACGACCTTGTCGTAGTTGGCGAGGTTCACGCCCTTCATGTGCGTGAGAATGTTGGCGATGGGCACGTTCACGGCGCCAGCGACGTGACCAAGGGCGTAGTCGGCGGCGGCGCGGACGTCCACGAGATACATCTTTTTCGCGCCATTGATGTCTTCGTACACATTCTGCGCGGTGACGATTGCAGGAGCGGCGGTATTGAGGTAGTCGCCGTTGGTGCTTTCAAGTTCCTGCACCAGCAGTTGGGCTTCGTTCACAGCCGGGGTGATCGGCGTGCCATCGTCGTCATCGGAGCAGGCATTGGTCAGTACAAGCAGCGGCAGGGCAACCAGAAAGGTCACCAGATAGCGGCGGAGATGGAGAGCATGGATCGACATAGGTGCTCCTTGTGGAGAATATGTGTGGTGAAGGGTGATCATTGTTATTTCCAGCTTGCGGGAAGTGCACCATCGGCGACGACGGAGGTATTGGCATCCTTCTCCCACTGCTCCTTGAGATCGGCATTGAAGAGGAACCACTCCGCATTGCGGCCGTCTTTGATGTGGCAAGCGTCGTAGCAGGGTTTGCCGCTTTCAACCTCGGTACGCTTCGTCCAGCGCTTGATGTTGTGCGGGGTGGCCATGCGCCACGTGGGGTGCTGGTTGAAATTGCTCAACGTCGGGATGCCGTAATTGCTCCAGGTATCAGGAGCATGCGGCGCATTGCGCAGCACCACCCATTTGAAGCGCTTGGTGTTGGGCAATGGATTCTTGCCCATTTTGAAGGCCATGTAGGGACCATTGCGCACGCCGGTGTCGACATGGCAGCTGCCGCAGTTCTGATAATCCTGCGAGTGGCAACCCTGGCAGGAGACGTTGTTCCAGTGCACGCTGTGGAAGGAATTGGCCGTGGCCTTGTCTCCGTGGCACTTCTCGCACTTGGGTTGGTTGGGTACAGAATACCGCTGTTCGACCACCTGTCCAGTACCGTGCATCTCGTCGGCAGTATGACAGTTGGTGCACTGGCCGCCCGGCAGTTTCATGTAATGCACGTCCGGACGGCTGCCTGGGGCTTCGCCGAAGTAGGCGTGGGCGACGCGCGCGGAGTGGCACGCGGTGCAGTTGAGGCGCATGTCGGGCTGCTTCTGGAAATTGTGGGCTGCGAGGAAACCGCCGCCCGCCTGGCGCGGACGCATCACATGACATTCGCCGCAGGAGGCGTGGCATTTGCCGCAGTTTTTGTCGTAGCCCTTCTTGAGCTGCTCGGGATAGTTCTCGTAGCTGGGCAAACCGGCGCGGTCGGCCACCATGCGCTTCTGACCGAAGCCCTGCGTGTGCAGACTATATTTGTCGCGCGCGGCGATGGAGGGATGGCAGCTGCCGCAGTACTTGTCCGCGTTCTGCGAGGGGCTTTTCACGAAATCCGTACCGTGGGCTTCGTGCTTGTCTTTGGCTGGCTCCTTGCCGCCGTGGCAGCTTTGACAGGCGAGCTTGCCGTGGGCGGATTTCAGGAATTGTTCGCCGTACGTTCCACCTACATACACCTTCAGCCATGCTTCCATTTCAGGAAGCGTTCCTCCGCAACCACCCTCGCCGGGTCCGACGGGAGGATTGGGATCGGCGACGGCCTTGAGTGTGGCTTCGTCGCTGTGGCAGCCGATGCATGTGGTGATATCCGCTTTGGCTTGCAGCGGATTCGGCGGGGTGGTGTCGTCGTCGTCGCAGGCCACGAACAGCAGGACCGGGACGAGCAGCAGGAGGTGGATCGGTCGCTTCATAGGTGCAGTCGCTCTAATGTGAAGGTGCGTAGCGTCAACCGTGAGGTGCGGGCCAACTGATGCATGAGTAGCAGGATGTAATAAGGTTTTTTTATCCGCTATCCAATTCAAAAATAGGGGCAAAATTTGTTAGACGCAAGTATTTTTGCGAAAAATTTCTCGACTGAAATTCGGTCGATTTCGGAAGGGGAATAATCAGTCGCGCCCCGCCGCGCGGGCGATGTCCTGCAGGCTGCGCACGTCCAGAGGTCCAGCCAACAATCGTCGAATACCGCGCACGGCGGCTCGAGCGCCGGACAAGGTGGTGACCACGGGGATGCGATGACGAATGGCCGCGCGACCGATCTCGTATTCGTCTTCGCGGGCGGTGGCGCCCAGTGGCGTGTTGATGACAAGTTGAATGTCGCCGTTGGTGATGGCGTCCACCACATGGGGACGGCCCTCCACCACTTTGTTGATCTCCTCGACGGCGATGCCGTTCTCGCGCAACACCGCGGCGGTGCCGCGCGTAGCCACGAGCTGGAAGGGAAGTTCGCTGAAATCGCGCGCAATGGAGATGATGGCATCCTTGTCGCTGTCGTTCACCGAGAGAAACACTGTTCCGCCGCGCGGGAGGCGGTTCCCGGCGCCGATTTCGGCTTTGGCGAAGGCCGCGCCCCAACCGCTGTCGAGGCCGATGACCTCACCGGTGGACTTCATCTCGGGTGAGAGGAACACATTCTGACGAGGAAATTTGTTGAAAGGAAACACCGGCTTCTTGACCGCGATGAGACCATTGCTCCGAGGTTGCTCAAGGCGAAGCTCGGACAACGTTCTTCCGGCGGCGAGCTGGGCCGCGAGCCGCGCGAGCGGCATATCAATCACCTTGCTCACGAAGGGCACGGTGCGACTGGCGCGGGGATTTACCTCGAGAACGTAAACTACGCCGCCTTTCATCGCGAATTGCAGGTTGATCAATCCTACGGTATGCAGTTCCACCGCGAGTTGCCGCGTGTAACGCTCGATGATCTCACGCTCCTCCGGCAGCAGATGGTAGGGAGGGATGGCGCAGGCCGAATCGCCTGAATGAATACCTGCCTCCTCGATATGCTGCATCACTGCGGCGATGAACACATCCTCGCCATCACACAACGCGTCCACATCGAATTCGAAGGCATCCTCCAGAAACGCGTCGATCAAAATCGGCTGATCGGCGGAAATCACCGCGGCCTGGCGCACGTAGCTGCGCAGTGCGTCGCCGCTGTACACGATTTCCATTCCACGGCCTCCCAACACATAGCTGGGACGCACCAGCACGGGATAACCGATGCGCTCGGCAATGGTCACGGCCTCGTCCTCGCTGAGCGCGATGCCGTACTCCGGCCGCGGGATGCCAAGTCGGTCGAGTATGGCGCCGAATTTTTCGCGATTCTCCGACAGGTCGATATCGGCCGGCGTGGTGCCGATAATTGGCACACCGGCATCGCTCAGCTTCCGCGCGATATTGAGCGGAGTTTGGCCTCCGAATTGCACAAGCACACCATCGGGCTTCTCGAAGTCCACAATTTCCATCACATGCTCGAAGGTCAACGGCTCGAAGTACAGACGGTCCGCGATATCGAAATCGGTGGAAACGGTTTCCGGATTGCAATTCACCATGATGGTGCCGAAGCCCATTTCACGCAGTCCGATCACGGCTTGCACGCAGCAGTAGTCGAACTCGATGCCCTGACCGATTCGGTTGGGCCCGCTGCCAAGTATCATGATCTTCCGGCCCGTCAAAGGCTGGATATCGTGCTCCTGCTCATAGGTGCCGTAGCAGTACGCCGTGCGCGCCTCGAACTCCGCGGCGCAGGTGTCCACCTCTTTGAACACCGGCCGTATGCCCGCCTGCACGCGTTGACGTCGCACATCACTTTCGCGTAATTGGAAGCGATGCGCTATCTGGGCATCGGCGTAGCCCTCGCGTTTGAACTCGCGCAACGTGTCGGCGTCGAGAGTTTCGGCGTCATGGGTTGCCAGGCGATGAATGTGGCGCAGGAACCAGCGATCAATGCGAGTAATCTCGTAGAGTTCCTCCACGCCCGCGCCCTGTTCGAAGGCCTTCCATACTTTCAGCAGGCGGAATGCGGTGGGCTGACGCATTTTGCGCATGTCGAGAGGACGCCCTTCGCCCGGCTTTGGTTCAAGACCATGGAGTCCGGTTTCGAGTGAACGAAACGCCTTCTGAATGCTCTCTCGGAAGGTGCGTCCGATCGCCATCACCTCGCCCACGCTTTGCATTTGCACACCCAGCACGCCTTCGGCGGAGGGGAATTTCTCGAAATCGAAGCGTGGAACCTTCGTCACCACATAGTCGATACTCGGCTCGAAGGAAGCCGGCGTGCTGCCAGTGATATCGTTGCGCAATTCATCCAGCGTGTAGCCCACCGCTAGACGCGCGGCGACCTTGGCGATGGGAAATCCCGTGGCCTTGCTCGCCAGAGCCGAACTTCGGCTGACGCGGGGATTCATCTCGATAATCACCATGCGCCCGGTATCGGGATGCACCGCGAATTGCACGTTCGACCCGCCTGTATCCACACCGATGGTACGCAGGCAGGTGATGGAATGCTCGCGCATCACTTGATACTCGCGGTCGGTGAGCGTTTGCGCGGGAGCGACGGTGATGGAATCGCCGGTGTGCACGCCCATGGGGTCGAGGTTTTCGATGGAACACACGATGATGGCATTGTCGGCGCGGTCACGCACCACTTCCATTTCGAATTCCTTCCATCCGAGCAGCGATTCCTCGATGAGAATTTCGGAGATGGGGCTGGCATCGAGACCCGCGCGTGCGAGATCGCGGAATTCGTCGATGTTGTACGCGATGGACCCGCCCGTGCCACCCAAGGTAAATGACGGTCGGATGATGGCGGGGAAACCCACATTCGCGATCAACTCCATGGCTTGCTCGATGGTGCGCGCGAAGTCGCCTTTGGCCGTGTCGATGCCCACGCGGTCCATGGCCTGCTTGAACAGGCTTCGATCCTCCGCCATGCGTATCGCGTCCACATTCGCGCCTATCATTTCCACGCCGAAGCGCTCGAGCACACCCATGTCGTGCAGAGCCACCGCGGTGTCCAGCGCAGTTTGCCCACCAACCGTCGGCAACAAGGCGTCGGGCCGTTCCTTCTCGATAATCGCGGCTACAATTTCCGGCGTGATCGGTTCGAGATAGGTGGCATCAGCCATGCCACGGTCGGTCATGATGGTGGCGGGGTTCGAATTGACCAGGATCACCCGATAGCCCTCGGCGCGCAGAGCGCGCACGGCCTGAGTGCCCGAGTAATCGAATTCGCAGGCCTGTCCGATGACAATGGGACCCGCACCGATGATGAGTATGGAAGAGATATCGTTACGACGAGGCATGTCGTTCCATCAAGGATAGAAATTCGCGGAAAAGGTAACGGGAGTCATGCGGCCCGGGAGCCGCCTCGGGGTGATACTGCACGGAAAATGCGGGAATGCTGTTGCAGCGAAATCCTTCGAGCGTATTGTCGTTGAGATTCCAGTGCGTGACCACGCAATCCGCTGGAAGAGTTGTGGCATCGACGGCGAAGCCGTGATTCTGGCTCGTGATTTCCACCGTGCCTCGCTCAAGGTTGCGCACGGGATGGTTGCCTCCGCGATGCCCGAAGGGCAGTTTGTAGGTGGAAGCGCCGAGCGCGAGCGCAAGCAGCTGATGCCCAAGGCAGATGCCGAACAGCGGCGTTTTTCCCAGCAGCTCGCGCACGGTCTCGATGCCGTAGCCCACCGCTGACGGATCGCCAGGACCATTCGAGAGGAACACACCATCGGGACGATCGGCCAACAATACATTCACCGGAGTCTGTGCGGGATAGACCGTGACCTCGCAACCCGCATCGGCGAGCAAGCGCAGGATATTGCGCTTGATGCCGAAATCCAGCGCGGCCACGCGGAAGCGCGGCGGCTGTTGCGCGCTGCTCACGCGATAGGGTTCACCGCAGCTCACCATGCGTGCGAGGTCGAGTCCCGCCATCGATGGTTGTGCCGCCAGCCGTTCCCGCAGCACATCCAGCGGTGTGCCGTCCGATGAAATGATGCCGTTCATCGCACCCTGCGAACGAATGCGGCGGGTGAGCGCGCGGGTGTCCAGGCCCTGTATGCCCACGATGCTGTGCTCACGGAGCCAGTCTGTGAGTGCATGCTCGGCGCGATAATTCGATGGCATCGAACAGGCCTCGCGCACGATGAAGCCCGCAACGCGAATACGATCGCTCTCCATATCCTCGGCATTGACGCCGTAATTGCCTATATGCGGATACGTCATGGCGACGATTTGTCCGTGGTACGATGGATCGGTCAGCACTTCCTGATAGCCGGTCATGCTTGTGTTGAAGCAGACTTCGCCGAGGGTCTCGCCGTGATGCCCGAGGGCCGTGCCGTGGTAGACCGTTCCGTCCTGAAGGACGAGGACAGCGGGGTGTGTCATGTGAAGGAAGGGAATTTGAAAAAAATCCGTGTCGGATGAATATACGATGTGCGGGGCATTGGGCAAAGTGCCGCGCTGGAGAATTACGAATTTTCCGTACATTGCGCGCATTCACAGCCCAAAGGATTCCCATGCGCGCACTTCGCCTCTCCGCCCTGTCGCTGCTCACTCTGCTCCTCACAAGCGGCTGCATTGAAATGCACCTGCTTCTATCCTTGAAACCCGACGGCAGCGGGACGATCCGCGAAACTGTGTTGATGAGTTCCCAGGTCATCGGTCCCATGCGCGAGATGGCCGCGGCCATGCAGGCCGAAGCCGAACAGAACGGCACCACACCGCCGCCTCCATCGTCCGATCCTCTCGGCGAGGAGCAGATTCGCAAAGGCGCCGAGCGCTTCGGTGCCGGCGTGCAGTATGTTTCTCACGAAATGATCGACGACGGCGAAAAGCAGGGCTATCGCGCGGTGTATTCTTTCAGCGACATCAATGCGGTACGCACCAGCCAGAATCCCACTTCGGCCATTCCCGAATTTCCCGGTGACAATGGCGAAGGGGAGACGGAAGGTCAGGGCGATGACGAAACGGTCTCATTCGCTTTTACACCCGGTTCGCCTGCAAAGCTCGTGATTACCCCGGCGGGATTAAATGATGACAAGGACCAGACAATTCAGGAATCGACGGCACCGGAGGGAGACGCCGAGTTTCAGGCCGAAGCCCAGGAAATGGCCGAACAGAACAAAGAGGAAATGAAGCAGCTCTTTCGTGGGATGCGCGTCTCCATCGTGGTGCAGTTAGAGGGTGAGATCGTGCGCACCAACGCCAGCTTCCGGGAAGGAAACACCGTGACGGTGATCGACGTGGATTTCGACGCGCTGCTCGATAACGAGGACGCACTATCGAAACTCGAGCGCGCGGATGACCTTGATCCGGCGGAAATCAAGGCATTGATGCGCAGCATACCGGGTATTCGCTTCGAAACCGAGGATAGTATCGAGGTGCTGTTTCGCTGACGCTTCGCGCAATTGTGAGGGTTGTTCGTACCGGGCGTTCGCTGCCAACAGAACGGCGAACGTCCATCAGCGACTGCGACGAAGCATTGGCCTGATGGCGCGGACGAACGCTGTCTTTGGCAACGCACATCAAGCAACGGATCGTGTGAGGCCAGCGCCGATGAACAACTGTGGTCAATAATTCGCCCGGTGCTGGATTATCGCGGGAATCTTCATATATTACAAGTTCGTAACGACTTACGGACTTTTTCATGCTCATAAGTATGACCGGTTTTGGCAGTGCAACGACATCGAACGACTCGATGAGCGTCACTGCTGAAATGCGTTCCGTCAACAACAGGTTCTATGAATTCTCGGCGCGTTTGCCGAAGCATCTGCAATCCCGCGAATTGGATCTGAAGGAGATCGTCCGCGCGCGCATCAAACGCGGCAAGGTCAATCTCAGTGTTTCCATCGAGCGGGGTCAGCAGGCGGATCAACCTGCGCGTATCAACGCCGATGCGGCAAAGGCCTACGTGGCCTTGCTCACCGAATTGCGTGACAGCACGGGCATCGCGGGCGATATCACCCTGGACATGCTGCTGAAGTTTCCGGATGTTCTCGGTGGCGAAGAACAGGTGGACATTGCCGATGAGGAATGGGCGTTGGTCACGCAGGCGGTGCAAACAGCGGCCGAACAGCTGCTGAGCATGCGCAGCAAGGAGGGCGCCGAACTCAGCACCGATTTGGCCGCGCGCGTATCCTCCATGGATGCGAGCATCGCCCGTATCGAAGAGCTGTCCGCTGGCCGTGTGGACATCGAGCGAGCGCGCCTTCAGGAGCGTATCGCAGCGGTGTTGAGCGACGACCGTGTCGACCCTGAGCGCATCGAGATGGAAATTGTCATGCTCGCCGACAAAATGGACATCACCGAGGAACTCGTGCGCTTCCGCAGCCACGTCAAGTTTTTCCTCGAGGCGTTGGAGGCCGAGGAGTCGGAGGGGCGCAAGCTGTCCTTCCTATTGCAGGAGATGAACCGCGAAGCCAACACCATCGGCTCCAAAAGTTACGATGCGGATATCGCGCATCTCGTGGTGTCCATCAAGGAAGAACTCGAACGTATTCGCGAACAGATTCAGAATATCGAATAGTGCTTTTCGTCCTCTCAGCCCCGAGCGGCGCGGGTAAAACGACAATCGCACGCAGCGTGCTTGCGCGTTTTCCGCAGCTGCGCTTCTCGGTTTCCGCCACCACGCGTGTACGGCGTCCGAAGGAAGTCGATGGCGTGGACTATTTCTTCCTCACGCGCGAGCGCTTCGAGCAACTCGTGGCCGAGGGAGGATTGGTGGAGTGGGAGGAAATTTACGGGCAGTTGTACGGCACGCCCCGCAGCCAGATTGATGGCGCCATCGAGCGGGGACAGCACATGCTGTTCGACATCGACGTCAAAGGCGCCTTGTCGTTGAAACGTCTGTACGCCGACCAGGCGCTGCTCATTTTCATCCAGCCCCCGTCGCTGGATGTGCTGCGTCAGCGTCTCGAACATCGCGGCACCGATAGCGCGGAAGTGGTGGAAACACGCATGCGCCGCGCCGCCTGGGAAATGGAACAAGCGGTGCATTTCGACCGCATCGTGGTCAATGACGACCTCGCGCGTTCCATACCCGAAGTGGAAGGCCTCATCGAGGCACACATTACAGGAATCGATACCAACACGTTATCACAGTAGACCGGAGTGTCCATGTCCCTCGAACCCATTGATCTCAGTCTCATCGACAAGCATGCCGAGAACATTTACGAGGCCATCGTTGTGCTCTCGCGCCGCGCACGGCAGATCAACGAGGAAATCAAAATCAGTCTGAACCGCGAATTGGAGATGTTCTCCTCGCGCATGGATTCGGACGAGGAAATCGAGACCAATCCCGAGCAGATGCGCATCAGCATCGAGTTCGAGAAGATGGCGAAGCCCACGCAGCGCGCGGTGGAGGATCTGTTCTCCGACCGTGTGAACTATCATTACAAAGACGAGTGAGTCTCGCCGGTCGCCATATTCTCCTGGGTGTCACGGGCAGCATCGCGGCATACAAGTCCGCCATGCTCGTCCGTGAACTCGTGAAAGCGGGTGCCGAGGTGCGCGTTGTCATGACACCCTCGGCCTGCGAATTCATCACACCTCTCACGCTCGCCACGCTGAGTCAGAGCGATGTGGTGCTGGACATGTTTCCCGCCGATCGCTCGAAGGGCACCTGGCACATTCATCTCGCGCTCTGGGCGGATGCGATGCTGATCGCACCAGCATCCGCAAATACCATCGCAAAACTGGCGCACGGCTTTGCCGACAATGCGCTGTCGTCGCTGGCACTCGCGTTGCGCTGTCCACTGGTGCTTGCACCCGCGATGGACACGGACATGTTCGTCCATCCAGCAACGCAGGACAATGTGCGCATACTCGCTGGACGAGGCGTGACTATTGTCGAACCCGGAGCAGGTGAACTCGCCAGCGGACTCAGCGGTCCTGGACGTTTACCAGAGCTTCCCGTACTGATCGGCGCGGTGGAGAAGGTCCTCACAACGAAACGTGATCTCGAGGGACGCAGCGTGCTTGTCACAGCCGGGCCGACATACGAGGCGCTCGATCCCGTGCGTTTCATCGGTAACAGAAGCTCCGGTAAGATGGGGTATGCGCTCGCAGCGGCCGCAGCCGAACGGGGTGCGAAAGTACTCCTTGTGAGTGGACCGACGGTGCTGGCCACTCCAGCAGGTGTGCGACGGATGGATGTGGAAAGCGCTCAGTCCATGCACGATGCGGTGATGGAGCAAGCCGGTACGGTCGACATCGCCATCCTTGCCGCCGCCGTGGCGGATTTCGCCGCGGAGCACGTTGCGGAGACGAAAATCAAGAAATCCGACGACAATGCGGACGGCCTCACCCTGCGCCTACGCAGGACGCCGGACATCCTCCGGACGCTTGGGCAGCGAAGTGGAAAGGCGGGCCGCGTCCTGGTGGGATTTGCTCTGGAAACGGACAGGGAAATCGAGAATGCCCGCCGCAAACTGGAGGAGAAGGGGGCGGACTTCATCGTGCTGAATAATCCGCGCATCGAGGGGGCCGCATTCGGAGGCGACACGAATGTCGCCACGTTGCTCACCCGCGATGGCACGGTGGAGGAACTCGGACTTCTGGATAAGAAGCGTCTCGCGCATATCATTCTCGATCGCGCTCTAGCGCTGCATACGGAGCGCGTCGGCGGCTGATCCGATGCGCGATGTTCCCGCATGTATTCGTACGGAAGGCGGCCGCACGCCGCAATCCATCTTCGATCTCCCCTTCCGCTCAGGCACTTTGCGGAAGGGGAGATACTCTGCTAAATTGAGTGGCATCGACCTTGATCACCCAACCATGACAACAACGGCAAGCACGTGTCCGATCTGTATCGCTACCTTCGACAGCAACGCGAACTGCACGGCGACATCCTCTATGTGGAGCATGACGTTATGCGTCGCGTGACACTTGCATCGCAAGGATTGGTGGAAACCGCGGTTGGCGTGGTGGATGAGGCCTGGAAAGGCGCAGGAGACCTTGCGCAGTTGCGCGGGATGATCTGCGACTGCCACAAATGCTCGTTGGGAGATACGCGCAAGTCCTTCGTTTTCGGTGTGGGAAATCCCGAGGCCGACATCGTACTGGTAGGCGAGGCCCCGGGCGCGGAAGAGGACAAACAGGGCGAGCCCTTCGTCGGTCGCGCCGGCCAATTGCTCAACCAGATCCTCGAAGCCATCAAGCTGAAGCGCGAAGAGGTGTACATCTGCAACATTCTCAAATGTCGACCTCCCAACAATCGCGATCCGCTGCCCGACGAGGTCGGACACTGCGAACCATATTTGCACAAGCAACTTGAATTGCTCCGCCCGAAAATCATGCTCGCATTGGGGCGCATTGCCGCGCAGACGTTGCTGCGCAGTACGGACACGCTCGGAACATTGCGTGCGAAAGTACATGAATATCGCGGCATTCCCCTGATGGTGACCTATCACCCCGCTGCATTGCTGCGCAATCCAAATTGGAAAAAAGACACCTGGGCCGACGTGCAGAAATTCCGCGCGATGTACGATGCATTGCGTGCCGAAGGCGGCGATTGACATGGATGCACCTTTCGTCCCGTATTCCGCCCATGCCGCAGACAGTCGCGAGCGCAGCGCCACCCGTGTGCCACCGCAAGCTGTGGATGTGGAGCGCTCGGTGCTTGGTGCGATGCTGTTGCAGCCCGAGGCCACGGTGTCGAATGTGTTTTCGCTGCTGAGTCGCGACGCGTTCTACGTCGAAGCGCACCGTACGGTGTTCGATGCCATCTCACGCTTGTTTGAACGTCAGCAACCCATCGATGTGATTACGGTGGCGGAGGAACTCCGTCGTGGGGAATTGCTCGAAACCATCGGCGGCATGTTCTATCTCTCGGGGCTGACCGGCGAGGTGGTGTCGCCGGCGCATATCGAGCAGCACTGCCGAATCGTGTTGGAAAAGGCGATCAAGCGGCAGCTCATCGAGCTGAACACCGATATTGTCAGTGAGTGTTATCTCGAGAGCAGCGACGCTTTCGAGGTGATCGACAAGGCCGAGGAAAAAATCTTCGCGTTGTCGGAAAAGCATATCAAACAGAGTTTCGCCGAAGTGCGCACGCTGGTCAAGCCGCTGCTCGACAAGGTGTATCAGATACAGAAGGAAAAAACCGGAGTTACCGGTGTTCCTTCGGGCTACGATTTCCTGGATATGAAAACCGGCGGCTGGCAACCCACCGATCTCATCATTCTCGCCGCGCGTCCTTCAATGGGAAAAACTGCCCTGGCCTTGTCCATGGCCCGCAACGCTGCCATTGACCATGGAACGCCGGTGGGAGTGTTCAGTCTGGAAATGTCGTCCGAACAGCTCGCGCTGCGTTTGCTTTGCGCGGAGGCACGCGTCAACATGCAGTTGGTGCGTACGGGACGTATTCGTGAGGAGGATTTCAACGCTCTCGCGCGTTACGTGGGCAAGCTCGAACGTTCGCGCATTATCATCGACGACACGCCGGGCATTTCCATTCTGGAATTGCGTGCCAAGGCGCGACGCATGGTACACGAGCACGGTGTGCGTGTGATTTTCATCGATTACCTGCAGCTGATGAGTGCGCCGTCGGTGCGTGAAAGCCGCGAGCGTGAAATCGCGACGATCAGCCGGGCCCTGAAGGGACTGGCGAAGGATTTGAACGTTCCCGTGATCGCGCTGTCGCAGCTCAACCGCAGCGTGGAACAACGTGCGGGTGGCAAGCCCATGCTGGCCGATCTCCGCGAGTCCGGTGCCATCGAGCAGGACGCCGACGTGGTGATGTTTATCCATCGCGATAAGGATCCCGACGCACCACCGGAAACGCGTGGTCGCGCCACGGTGATCATCGCCAAGCAGCGAAACGGCGAGGTGGGCGAGGTGGATCTGGCGTGGATTGCGGATTACGCCCGTTTCGAGAATCTCGAGACGCGCATGCCGCTGCCGCAATTGCCCGAGCCGGAGGATATCCCGAGTTTTTAGTGGGCGCAATCATGGTGCGGGACTTTCGCCTTGAATGCGGGGCCTGGGCCATGTAGCTTGTTTGATCATGGCTTTACGAGATTTCATGCGACAGTTCATCACTCTGCTACTTGCTTTCGCGTTTACCGTTTCCAGCCAGGCGCAATATATGCACGCGGAGGAGGAGACGTCCGAGCGCGCACCGCTATCCATTGCCTTGGAGATGAAGGGGTATGGCCCCACCGATGCGGACTATGAGAACGCTCCCGGGACGTTTCCCGCCCGTCCCGACCTTCCTTCGAGGAAATCCCCCGTGTTGGCAGGTATTCTCTCGCTTGCCATTCCCGGCGTGGGCGAGGTTTACGCGGGCAATTATCTGCTTGCCGGATTGTTCGCCGCGCTCGAGGCCACGGGATGGTATTTCGCCATGCGCGAAAACAATCGTGGCGACGATGCCACCGATGTGTACGAGGGCTATGCGGACCAGAACTGGAGCGTGGTCAAATACGCGGAGTGGCTGAACGCGAATGCGCATCTATTTCCCGGTGGCGACAAGGCGGTACACATCGACATCAATCCTGATGCGAGTTTGCCCCCATGGCAGCGGGTAAATTGGGATCAGATGCACACCACGGAAATGGCCATTCCGCAGTTCTCGCATCGCCTTCCACCGCACGGAGATCAGCAGTACTACGAATTGATCGGCAAATACAATCAGTACAGCTACGGGTGGAATGACAAGAACGAAGGCGACTATTGGAACGCTTCGTCGAATTTTCTCTACTATTCCGGCTTGCGCGGCGACGCCAATCGCCATTACGACAACGCGAGCGGCATCATCAACCTCATCATCGTCAACCATTTCCTCAGCGCCATTGATGCGGCCTGGGCTGCGGCCCGCGTGAACAAGGACATCGAGTTCCGTTCCGGTGCATCGCTGCGGCCACTGCCCGACGGCCGTGCCGATCTCTATGCCGGCACCCGCATCACCTGGCGCTTCTGAGAAAGGCCTCGCCGTGGCACGCCACGCCGTTTCGCTGATACTGGTACTCTTCGCGGAATTTTTATTCGCCACCATCAGCCGTGCACAGCTGGACTCCGCACGGACCGCGATGCCATCCGCCCCTGTAGTGAGCGGCTTCGCTGTGATGGGCAATGATATCACGAAAGCGGAGATAATACTCCGTGAATTGACGTTGCAGCCGGGTGACACGGTCAGCGTGGAAGAGATCGAGTACAGCAAGAATCGCATCTATAGCCTCAACCTTTTCAATCGTGTCGACATCACCTGGCCACCGATGGACAGCACGGTGTTGTTGATCGAGGTGGACGAACGATGGTTCCTATATCCGGTACCTCTTGCGGGTATCGTTGACAGGAATTGGGATCAATGGTACTACGGGCTCGGAGTGAAGCATGAGAATGTGCGCGGGTGGAACGAGAAGCTGTTCGGTGGATTCGTTCTCGGTTACAACCCCTGGGCCACGGTGAGTTACAGCAATCCGTGGATATTCGGCAAGCAGCACATGTTCATGGATGCCGGCTTCGCGTGGTCGCGTGTTGTGAACAAGAGCCGCATCTCGCAGGGTGAGGGACCGAATTTCGACGAAATCCACTACCGTGTGAACAGTTCGATCGGGAAGCGCTTCGACAATTTTCGCAGTGTCTGGATCACGGCCGCGTGGGATCTGGTGACGGTGAGCGATCATCAGGCCGGACGCACACTGTCCGAGGACGGTCGCGACTCATACGTTTCGCTCGGCATTGGAGCAAAGCACGACACGCGCGATCTGGTGGAATACCCTACAGAGGGACTCTTTGCCGGAGCGAGCATCACCAAGAAGGGGCTCGGTGGTGGGAGCGTGGACATGGTCACCACAGTGATGGACGTGCGGGCGTATCATCTTCTTCCGTACGGGTTGTCGATAGGACTCCGGGCGTTCGGCATTGTGGGCAGCGGACCCGCCATTCCGAATTACGAGCACGCGTATTTCGGATTTTCCGAACGTATCCGCGGGCATTTCCACCGCGAACTTGAAGGCGAGAGTGCTGCTGGCATGTTCGCCGAACTTCGCATTCCCATCGTGCCGCGCCTGTACGTGCACGTGCCGCAGGTGCCGGTGCGGCAGTTTCGTACCTGGAAACTGGGACTATACGGTGCGGTATTCACCGATGCTGGCATGGTGTGGGAGAGGAAGGACCGTCCGACGCTCGAGCGAATGCATCGCGGTTCGGGAGTGGGATTGCATTTTCTCTTTCCTTACGGAGTGGTATTCCGAGTGGATCGCGCCTGGGACGAAGAGGGAAGAGGAGAGTGGATATTGGATGTGGGAGTCGCTTTTTAACCTTCTGTATCGAAGGGTGTATGGCAGTATGATGGATGGAAGCTTCGCACCCTGGACACCGGCCGGCGATTGACCGAGGGCCTGCAGGCGACGGATTGTTAGTGAAAGGGAAAAAAGGAAAACATATTCGGTTTTACCAAGCGGTTCAGTGAACAGGCGCGGGAGAGTCTGTTCGGTGGAATAACCACTCGTCGCGTAACACAATTCAATATCAAATTCACCACCCTCAAATCACGAAACACCATGTGAAGGATCCTGGTGTCGCCGGTTGATAGCATCCCCTCTTGACATAATCGACAAAATAGTCTATGTTTGAATGTCGACAATGGAGTCGATGAATTGAACAACAAGAGGACAGAATGAGCGAGCTTATCAATAATGCCGCGAAGCGGAAGGAACTACTCAAGCACATGATTCTGCAACTACACAAGGGTGAAGCCCCCGAGCAGGTGCGTGCGCGTCTGGAGGAATTGCTGGGCAGCATACCTTATGGCGAAGTGGTGGAAGTGGAGCAGGAGTTGATCGCGGAAGGCCTTCCGCAGGAGGAAGTGCTGCAATTCTGCGATATACACACGCGCGTACTTGATGGAAAAATAGATCACAGCGGCGTGGCGCTGGTGCCGCCGGGACATCCGGTGGACACGTTCAGTAAGGAGAATCGCGAGTTACTGGCACTGACGCGTCAGGTGCGTCAGATTGTGGAAGAGGTGAATGGCAGCGCTGCGATGGAGGTTTCATCAACGATACTGCGTTTGCGCGCGTTGTTCAATGCGCTATGGGATGTGGACAAGCATTACCGCAGGAAGGAAAATCTTCTTTTTCCCTTTCTGGAGCAGAAGGGCATCACCGGTCCACCCACCGTCATGTGGGGCAAGCACGATCAAGCACGGGAAATGCTGAAAGGAGCGCGCGAGGCCTTGGAAAGCCATGGAGGAATGACGCGTGAGGAAGTGGCAGCAACAGCCGAACTGCTACTTCTTCCGGCGATACAAGCGGTGGAGGACATGACGATGAAGGAAGAGGACATCCTGTTCCCGATGTGCATGGACCAACTCACGGATCTCGAATGGTTCTCGATATACGAGCAGACGCCGGAGATCGGGTTTTGTCTCTACGATCCCACCGTGGAGTGGAAGCCGCGGAGCATCGAGGAGCGTCCGGAAGCCACGGTGGAGCAAGGAGCGGTGCGTATGCCCAGTGGCGCGCTCACCCCGGCGGAACTGACCGCCATTCTCAACACCATGCCCTTCGACATTACTTTTGTGGACAAGGATGACAAGGTGAAGTACTTTTCTCAGGGCAGCGAACGCATCTTCGATCGCAACCGCGCCATACTCGGGCGGGATGTGCGTCTCTGCCATCCACCGTCGAGTGTGCATATCGTCGACCGAATTATCGAGGACTTCCGCTCCGGCAAGGAGAGCAGTGCACCGTTTTGGATACAAATGCACGGGAAGTTCATCCACATTGAATATTTCGCTCTTCGCGATGCGACTGGCGCGTATCTCGGAACCTTGGAAGTATCGCAGGATCTGACCGCGAAGCGCGCGCTGGATGGCGAGCAGCGGCTGCTGCAGTATGCGGCGAAGGAGGCGTGATGACGCGACCCTTGATCAATCCGCAGATGAAGGTCGGGGAGTTACTCGACCATTTTCCAGAACTTGAAGAAGTACTGATCGGGATTTCTCCGGCGTTCAGCAAACTTCGCAATCCCGTCCTTCGTCGCACCATCGCGCGTGTCGCAACCTTGCAGCAAGCTGCGATGACGGGTGATGTACCGATTCACGAGGTTGTGGTACAGCTTCGCGCAGCTGCCGGGCAGAACACGGAGATCGCGGAGGATATGCTTACCTCGACCGATGATGGACATCGCGCGGGCGTGGCAATTCCAGCGTGGCTGGCGGCTGCGCAGTCGCGACAGTTGTTCGATGCAACCCCGATACTTGATGCCGGTGCGCACCCGCTGAAAGACGTGTTCGCTCGTCTCGGCGAGTTGCCAGAGGGCGGCGTGCTCGACCTCCGCACGCCGTTCCTCCCCGCGCCGCTCATCGACGCGGTGGAGAAACAGGGTTGGTCAACCCATGTTAGCAACACCAGCGATGGCGGTTTCATCACAAGCATCGGTCGACAGCGCTGAGTTACAACACGGCGGATATGGTGCAGATGGCGGTGCGGGCATCGGAACATGACTTCACCGCTTTCATGCTTCAGCGCACCTGTCACCGGCAGGATCAAAGGTGTGCGAGGCATGTTGTACGAAGAGAGTCCCGACACCCTTGTGCTGCGTCGCGGTGAATATCGGCGAATGCAACTTTTTCCTGAGTCAGCGTACAATCAGTGCTACCGGCAACAATTGTGTTTTGTCGAATGACCCGGGAACCGACATGCGCAGGAGCCGGAGTGAATCCACATTCCAATGTTCAATTGAGAGAGAGAGATGAGAACGTTCCGACTTCCTTTTCGCCTGTTGATGCTCGCACTTCCGATGGTGCTGCTCGTGGCGTGTTCCGATGACGACAATTCACCTGTGACGCCGAAGCCCAATCCGGATTATTTCCCGATGTCACGGAGCAACGTGTGGACCTATCAAACCAACGCTTACGCAGAATTCGGTTACCCGTCAGTCACGTTGGAGATGAAATTCGATACCCTGACGACGGAGGAGGGCAAGTACACCTGGCAGTTCATGCGTGTGCCGAACATGTTCGATTGGACGTCGCTTTACGCGGTGATCGATAGTGGGAATGTCGTTTACGGTGTGAGCGATGATGGCCCTTTCCCGCTGTTTCGTCACGTGTACGCGACAGGCGAGGCAACAGATGAGAACATTACCGTGCAGGGGAAAACATACAAGACCAAGCGTTACGAATTCACGATGCAAGGTATGGGAACGGCCACATGGTGGTTTGCCGACGGCGTGGGTTTGGTGCGCGAGTACAGTCCCGACGGGCTCTCACTCTTTTCCGCCGATCTGGTTGCGGACACCGTGGTGACCGAGTTGGTGAATCTACGAAAGCAGTGATCTCAGACTCGCATCGCAGGTAATATATTCCGATGCGCCGGGCAAGGACGAAGGTCCCCGCCCGGCGTTTCTGTATATGGCCGACAGGAGTACTGGCTTGATAACAATAGCCGCGTTGGGAAGGCTTGGCAAGGTCTCACTCTCCGAGTCGTGCGGTAACTTCCGAATTGCGATTCGGACTGTAAACTCCGGATATTGCGGGAGGATGAATGGAGGCCGAGGGCAACAATGCGAATCGACTCAGGTGCCGGGGATATGATGTGAATGGTTCGGCGGGGTTTCTGGATGCGAGCATCCGCAGTGCGGACTTTGGATGCATAGCAAGGCCTCTGCATCGATTCGCGATCATCGGTGTTTGAGATGTTCAGTAAGTAGTGAAGGTCCAGACTTCAGACGCGACATGGGAATCGACGACTGGGATATTGAGAGAATAGCCAGGGCGCGGACGTCGGACTCTGCTCGCGCTTGCCGGGCCGGTGTATTCAGTGAATAGCCAAATCCGGGTTGACCGCCCCGCCTCCCACAGCGGGGCATGAGGGATTCAGTGAATAGCCAAACCCGGGTTGACCGCCCCGCCTCTCGCCTCGGGGCGTGGGTGATTCAGTGAATAGCCAAATCCTGCCCGGCCGCACAGCCTTCCGCTCAGGGCGTGGGTGATTCAGTGAATAGCCAAATCCGCGCCGACCGCGCCGCCTTCCGCTCAGGGCGTGGGCGATTCAGTGAATAGCCAAATCCTGGCCGACCGCGCCACGTTCCGCTGAGGGCGTGGGTTATTCAGTGAATAGCCAAATCTGGGTCGACCGCCCGCCTCCCGCCCCAAGCATCGGTTTTTCATTGAATAGCCAAATCCGAGCCCCGAAGTCGCAATCTCAGCCCTCGACCGCCCCACCCCCGAGCCGATTTCCCCCGAAATTCATAATACCGCGAACTCCGAAATAGCGAAACGCCCGCAGGGATCTCGGAAAAACCACTCCCACATCCCAAATCCTCCACCTCCGCGCATAGCTCTCCCGCGCGAATCGCCGCAGGGCGCTTCGGTCCAGACTGGGAAATCGACGTTCACTGCAAGCGGATGCGGCGGCCTATCGCGGACCACCCCGTCCCATATCCCGGTCCGCTACCCCGGCGCAAGCGACAGCAGCATCGCCTCCGGATCCACGGTGTGCAGCATCGCCAGCGAGGCGTCCACCATTTCCGTTACCGTGGGGGATCGCTTCTTCTTCCCCTTACCCGTTCGAGACGATGCCGAAACAATGGATGGCGATCTCAGCACGGTGTCGCGCAGGAACACCGCGCGGCCGAGCATGAGCAATCCGGAGGCCGACTGCGCATCGCTCCGCGGTGACCGGGCGTGGTCCTCGCCGAACAGCGCGAAGGCCTCGTTCAGCACCGTGCGTAGATTGCGCACCGAGGGATTCGCCTTGTCGCGCGTGAGCTGCGTACGCTGCATCGCAGCGTTGAATGCGCAGCGGATATTCTGGATTTCTCCAGCCTCCGCGACGATGCAATCGTGGTAACGCCGTT